>Ga0302281_10000053_pt1 | contig 98839 bp, 109 predicted proteins | sample III_Fen_E1_2_FD_198762 | JGI IMG/M metagenome (GOLD analysis project Ga0302281, IMG submission 198762) | Peat permafrost microbial communities from Stordalen Mire near Abisko, Sweden - III_Fen_E1_2 | ecosystem: Environmental > Terrestrial > Soil > Wetlands > Permafrost | place: Sweden: Abisko...
GCCGAAACTGCTGCAAATGCGATTACACAAATTGAAAGCTACACGAATGAGGTGGTTGAATTTCAGCGAATGAAGCAGGAGTTCATTGCCCCGTTGGATTCACACCAGTCCCAACGCCGGAATATCCAAGAATCTTTAGATTCTGAAACAAAACACCGCAAACAACTTGAGGGTCGGCATCAACAATCAATCGCGGCTTTCAAGACTCGCCAAGATGAGCTTGCAAATCAAAGCTCGCAATTGAACCGTGATGAGGAGGCGGTTCGCCGGTTTCGGCAGGATATGCGATTTCTCCAAGAATGGGGACTCTTTGATCGCGATGACATCAATCCATCTCCATTCTATCGTCCGGGTGCCGCCTGCGAATTTGCGAAGGTGGCCGAATCAGCTCACGAAATCCGAGGAGAAGTTGATCGAAGAGGCAACACCAGCGCACGCTCGTTTCTGAATCACTTCGATGCGGAAACCCTTGAACGCAAGGTTCTGGGCTTCTCCCCCATTCATGAGCATTTCAATTGGTATATTTTTGTTGGCGCGGAGTTGCGTCCGTTCGTCAACAACCGGGGCATCCAGGGAATGAAGCAAATTCAAATCCAAGAATTTGAACAACTCATTCGGAACATCTGTGCCAAAAATGCTGATTTCCGCGAAGGAATTCGGCAGGTCAGACAGACAGCAACAATGGTTCAAACCAATCTGGAAAAAAACAACTTTGTGGATGTTTTGGATTCCATCGAGTTGAAGGTCGAGCGGGTTGACAACAATCTGACCCAGATTCTGGCTGAAATTGAAACATTCGGCGGGCTGGCTTTCAACACCGACCGTGACCTTTTCGGAAAACGTGCGGACCGGGAGCAAATTGACAAGGCCATTGATACATTTTCGCGCTTGGTGCGTGAAATTGAGAACTACAGCGACAAGCGGCTTAGGCTGGCGGATTATTTCGATTTTCTCATTCGAGTGCATGAGAACAGCCATGATATGGGCTGGAGAAAATCGCTGGATCACATCGGGTCAACCGGGACTGACTATCTCGTGAAAATATTGATCTATTTGTCCCTCATCGAGGTTTATCGTGAGCGCGCGATTGATTCCAAAGCGGGGTCAACGGTTCACTGTGTCTTGGATGAAACCGGCGTCCTTGCACCGAAATATGTTCGCAGCGTGCTCGAATATGCCAAGACGAGGGGAATAATCCTGATTACAGCGGGACACTCCCAGCAGACGGTTGGGTTCGAGAATTGGATTCGGGTTTGCAAACGCGGCCAACGCTTTGCCGGACAGACCGTTCTTCGAAAGGTGTTGAAATGCGATTGACCGTTGCTCAAGCGGCAAAGCTGGTTAAGCTGGATGCGGGCGAGTCACTGCCCAAGAGCCAACTGTCGAAAAGCGTGCTGCTTCCTTTGCAGAAAGCGGGCGTCGTGAGCCTGGAGAAGGCAGGATCAAGTTACGTTGTTCGCGGCGTTCCCGGCAAGCTGGCGGATTTTGTAGAACATCAATGGGGGATTCGGGACTTGGCGCGGTATGCGCAGGCTGTTCCAGATAATCGCAGTCGCAGCTTGATGGCAGATGTGGCAGGAAACTCGAAAGCACTGCCAAACCGTCCATTTGACGGCATTTTTATCCGGTCGTTTGGGAACTGCTATGTCGCTGGCAAACCTTTGAACTCAAGCCCTCCGGGCACTTCTGTTTTAATTACTCTTGGCGAACTTCCCAACCTGCGGGTTGAATCTTCGCATCTTGTCGCCGTTGAGAATGCCGAATGTCTTTGGCACTTTGAAAAGGCAGCCAGATATTTCCCGGAGTTGATGGAGCTTGATTATGCCGTCGTGCTGCGATGGCATTGGGGCGAAACTTGGCGGCGATGGCTTGATACTTGGAAGGGGCATTTGCTCTATTTCCCAGATTACGACCTTGCCGGTTTGAAAATATTTGCCACGGAAGTTTTGCCGTATCGTCCGAACGCCCGCCTCCTCATTCCCCGCAACTTTGAGTCAATCCTCGAAGTTCGTGGGGATCGAGAACTCTATCTGAAACATGAAAAGTATCTACCTGCGCTGAATGATTACGCCGAACTCACCCAAATTTGTCGAACACTGAAAAAGGCCCGCAAAGCTTTGGAGCAAGAAAGTCTTCTGTCCTAAAATGTCGCTAACAAACGAGGCTTGATCGAAAAATGGATGGCGCTGATGGCAGCTTTGAATTGGAGCAAGCCGCGCGTTTGGAACTGCGATAGTGTTATGAACACAATCGCCTCCACCACGGAAACCACGGTGACACTGCCCCATTTGACTCCAAAGGTGGCAATGTCACACGATGAAAACCGCGTTCGCAGTGGACGAGCACACACTCGTGATCGCGGAGGTTGCGGAGCTTGTGCGGCTTGATTTTGTGTTCTTCGGTCTCGTTGTAATTCACATTGCGTTTTCCGGCGCTGTGACCCCATGACCGTTTTATGACCCGCTTTTTGCCAATGAAGTCGGCGGCTTGAACGGCATCGGCTTCGTCGGCGGAACGGAAAATCATCCGGTTACGAAGATTCAAGGTCAGAACCTTCGCCTTGTCGTTGCCCAATGGTGGCACAAGCGAAGTTGTGGACTGTGCGGCGGCCACAACGGTCGCGCCGGCTTCGCGGATCACGTCCACGCAGTTGTAATCGCTCGTGCCGTCTTCGCTGGCCGTCATAAATCGTTGGGCTTCGTCGGCCCAGAGAATGAGCAAATTGTCTTTGCCACGCTCTGCCTTTGCCTTGTCAAAACGTCGCAAGGCGTGGTTGTAAAACAGCAGCTTCAGAAATGTGTTCACATAACGCCGTTCGGTCTGAAACTTCTGTGGCATCGTCGTGAGGATGATTTTGCCATGGTCAATGGCGGAAAAATCAAACGTGCTTTCACCGGTGCAGAACACCTCGGCAACTTCGGGCGTCAGGAAGTATTGCAGATAGTTGCCAATGGTTTCACGGACGCCACCAAATTGCTCGGCAGGCTGGGTCAGAAAACGATCTAAAAAGTGGGCGTAAACGGCGGCACGGCGTGGTGTTTCGAGGAGATTTTCGAGATTTTCCATTTCTTCTTCCAGCAGGTCGCGATTGGACAATAATTCATAGGCGTCCAGCAAAGTCACGGGGCGGTTCAATTCAAAGAGCATTTCGAGCGCGTGCGCGATGTGGGTCTGTGCCTGGCTTTTGAAAAAACCTTTGTCCCCGCCCTGGCCAAGACTCGTGGCGGTATCCACGATGAACTTGGCGTATGTGGAGAACGGAATACTGCGGTCGCCGGTCAGGTTGTAGCGATTCGGCGGCGTCCACTGCGCATCGGTGTCGTTTGCGCGGATTTGCAGATGAATCAGATCGTGTTCGCGGACGTAGTGACGAGCCATCGCAGCCAGTGTTTCCCAATAAACTCCTTTCTCATCAACGCACAGCCCGCCCCATGTCGGCTCGTTTTGAAAAACTTGATGCACCAGTTGGTTGATACCGGAACTTGTTTTGCCGGAGCCGGTGTCGCCGGTGATAAGCCAGCCGCGACAAAATTGATTTCGCTTCCACTTCAGACCTCCGAGCCGCGCGACGCAGCCTTTGCGATTTCGAGGAACGAACAATAGCCAAGCTGCAATGAGCACCAGAAAAATTCCGCCGAACGCCAAGAAGTTTTGCGGATGCCGCGACGCGAGCATGATGTCTGGCGGCAGAATTATCGGGTCGAACGGAATGAGGCCGAGTTTCATCGCCACACCCTCCCGATGAGGTAGCCAGCCAGCAAGGCGGCGAGCGCGGCGAAGATCGCGGCGGCGCGGGTGATTCTCGCGGCACGGTGAGCTGGTGGCTGGCTTCGCAGCAGTTCCATCAAGGATGACGACTGTTGTTGAAATGTCTGCGCCGCGCCGAAGAGCTTCGTGATGTCCGCGCGAAATTGCTCGAAGGACGGAATCTCACGGCGGCGAATTTCATCCCAATGCTGCTGGTGGATTCGGAACAATTCGACAAGCAATATCACCGCGTCGTCTTCTCGTAGCCGATGTTTATCGCGCCACTCGGCAACGGCCTTGGTGAATTCCTCGTCGAAGTCCGGCGGCTGTGTGCTGGGCTTGGACATCACTTTGAAGAGAGTAGGAGGTTGGCGGCAGACTCAACTTCAGAGTAAAATCTGCGTTGCCACGTTTGGAGTCGTTGCCGGTCGAGCAGGCTGAACGCGGGATGTTTCGCCGCCGCTGTGACCGTCAGATTCTCGGCGTTAAGCGCTTCAACCAGCCAGTCCTGCATCCGGCTCATGCCGATTTCCCGTGCGCCGAGCTTGTCTTTGAGCAGCGCGCGGACTTCGCACGTTTCAAAGATCGTGAAACTGTCGCTGTGCGCGGCGTTGCGGACAACGACGTAGCCGCACTTGTCTCCGAACTCGTCCGTGAGCCGCTGGATTTGTTCCACGCTGTCCGACTCGTGATTCACCGGCATGACGAGCGTGAGCTTTGCGCCGAGCGCGGACAGCACGGCGAACAGGTCAATTTCGGCGAAGAATTCAATGAACAGGTCGGTGGACGCGGCACGGCAGTCCATAACGACTAAATTTGCCTTTTCCAACGCGGCGAAAATTTCGTCAAGCGCGCGTCGTTTGGACAAGTCCAGGAAGCGAGTGTCGGGATGAAACCGTTTCAAGGTTGAGTTTTCGTTGTCGCTGTCAATCGCGACATGGGCGATGCCCTTGTCTTTGAGATACTGAACGAAGTTGACGGCGAAGAAGCTTTTGCCGACTCCGCCTTTACCGTTGAGAATGAGGTCGAGACGTTTCATGTGTTTTCAGGTTTAAGTATCCGCACTTGTGCGATGCGTGGCCCACGGCTGCGGATTTGCGGAATTCCGCTGCCATTAAGGTCTGCCGGTAGTTCTTGCAACGGACGAATTTCCCCTGGCTCTGTTTGAGTAGGTGTAGCCATTCGGCCATTTGGCTCGGCAGGAGAAGCCGAGCGTTTTCGTCCGGGGCGGCGGTGTGGCCGGACAATCTCGCCAAGAATCTGATGGCAGAAAGTGGCGATGGCTGTCTTGCTCGTCGGCAGACAATGTTGCGTGAGCAAAGTGGCAATCGCCCGATACGAAGCGCGCCGTTGGCGCAATTCGATGATGACATCCTTGGCCGGAATCAAATCTTGGAACTTCTGCGGACGGAGCGGCGTAAATTCTGCGACCGCTTGACGCACTGTGGCTGGATCAAATGAGGACATGTGCTGGAATAATTTGGACGTGAATCGGGAAATGGATCGGCGGCAAGATGGACACCACGATGCAACGACGCGGATGATTCTTTGCCAGTCCACGGTCGCGGACAAATCGCGTGCGTGACCAGTTCGCGGACGCGGATTGATCACGGCTGCGGACTGTCTGTGGCCAGTCCAAGTCAGTGGCCGTTGCCTGTTCACGGACGATTGAGGCTGTTGCCTGTGCATGGACATGGATTGTTCGCGGACATGATTGTTGGCGTGGACTGAACGCGGACACGGATTGTTCGCGGACACGGAAAGTTCCTGTCCGCGTCCTGTCCCCGGCTGAATCAAGCCCGTGGACTGGCCAATGCCATGTCCATGAACGGTTGATCTCGCGCGGATATTCCGCGTGCCCGCCGCGACTCATTCGCGGACACCAAGTCCTTCGTTCACGAAGGGGTAAGGCTTGTCCTGTATTAAACATGATGAGAAACACACTGCCTCTCCTGTTGCAACAACTCGTCGCGCCAGTTTTTCAATTGCGTGGCGACGGCTTCGATGCGGCTGGTTTGTTCAATCGCCCCCACTTCGATGCGCCCGGCGTAGTGAGCACCGAGTGGCGATTCCGACAGTTGCATCACGGAATGTTCGGCGTGGGTGTTGAGACGTTCGCCAAGCTTTGTGAGCACTTCGATGGCGGTGCGTAATTGAGCGGTGGTGGGTGTTTGCATAATCAGATGCGGATGCCGCGTGAGGTTTTGTGCGCGAGTTCTTGCCGGTGTCCAGGGCGGCGTTTGTGAAGCCACTGTGCGTGTCTCACTTCTTCAGAATTGACCGGATGCGCCCACGGATCACCAAAGCCAAGTTGCGCGGCGGTTTCCTCGGCGATAAGTTTATTGGGTGCTTCAACGACTGTGCGAAGGGGATCACCCAACTCGCGAGCATATTCCCGGTCGGTGTGGTAAATGCCCCAGAGTTGCTCGCCGGACTTCAAAGTCGCAATCGTTTTCACGGCGACAGTTCACCAGAAACCAAACGCGCGAAGATGTATCAGCTACACAAAATGCGCGGACAGTCCGTGTGGCGTCCGATGCGTGGTCACGACAAAGTCGCGCCATTTCCGCTAATGTAATGAAGTCGAGAGTGGAATATATCCTTTGAATTTGAATCCAGCGTGGGCGTTCTGCCTGCCGCATCTGGCGACCGTGCGTGATACAAAAAATGAAAATCGGTGTAGCTGAAACCGAGCGTTTCTGTTTCAATTGAAACGTTCTCAAAGAATAAATATGGAAACCAAAAGATAATCACAAATTTGCGGCTTCGGTTGCTGTCCGCGACGAAACTGGTAATTTCACTTACAGGACACGCAACGAGGCACGCCCACATCGGGAGTGCCCCAAAGCGTTCCTGTAAAGGCATACCAGTGCCTGTCGCGGGGCGTGAGTAGGTCACGCCCCTATCGTTGGCAGACGGGAACGCAAGAAAGGAAAATATGAAAACAACCAAACGGAAAATTATCGGGATGCTTGCTTTGCTCGCGGCTGCGTTTCATTGCCACGCACAAACAAACACGCTCAAATTTACCAGCGTCAACACCACACTGGAAAACGCAATTCAACTTCATTGGGCAAGCGTTTCAAATGAAGTTTACGAGGTGGATTATGCGGATCAACTGGCGGGCAACGATGACGGCAGCACGGCATGGGCAAAACTTTACGACAATTATCCGTCTCACGGCACAAACACTTTTATTGGTGACTTTGGAAATTACTTTCTCACCCCTCCAATTTTGAATCCGAATAAAATGCCGATGCGTTTTTATCGCATCACGGACAAAGGGGCGAATTCGGGAGCAAATCCAACCATCACGATTACTTCAATAACCAACGGTGCAAGCCTTTCGGGTTACGTCACTGTTTCTGTTGGGACAACAAGCAGCCTGCCGATTGTCACAACGGCTTTGTATGTTGACGGACAGCTTATGGACAGCAGCGATGACGGAACAAATTACATAGTCAACACCTGCGAGTGGCCAAATGGCCCGCACATTTTGTTCGCGACAGCGAAAGCACAGTCAAGATTATCTGGCCCAAGTGGATCATTCCCAATAGACATCGGGCGCGGAGTTTCGGCTTACAAGTCAGTCACGTTTGACAACCTGATTCAGAAAGTCGCATTCAGTGAGCCGTTTTTTGAACCGTCTCTTGGTCAAACGCAACAAGTTACCGCCGCTTTTACAGCCAATGTGGATTGGACGCTTAAAATGATTGATGAGTCCAGCAATGCAGTTCGGACTGTCACCGGCAGCGGAATTTCGTTGCAGTTCAATTGGGATGGAACGGGCGACGGCGGCACAAATATACCCGATGGCGTCTATTATTATTCAATCACGGCTCAAACGAATGGTCAGGCATTTTCGATGATGAGTAGCGGGGGCAGCGGCTTTTCGAGTTCTGCTTCTTCATTCTCGGTAGCTTCCGAAGAAGCCACGGAACTATGGGCGTTGTCGCCAGAAAGTTCAGGACCGCCGCTTCCCCTCGCAATTTATCCGCCCGGATTTAACACGAATGGCTTTGAAATTTTTGAAGCTTCGCAATCGGAAGTTCAGGCTCTGGTCGAAGCGGTGATGTCCGTAGATCAACCCGTGAAAATGCCAAGTTCCGCGATGCTGCTGGAAAGCGAGAGTAGCGGTGGCGGGATGTCACCAGCCGCAGCATATTCTGCCCCGTCTCAAAATACCGTTGCGCCCACAAGGCCGCCAACAAGTCCGGTAAAAAATGGTGTGGGCATTGTTGGCGTTGCTTATTTTGATCACCTGACGACCAACACTTACGGCGTTCCCAAAAATGGCCTGCCTCTTCCTGGAAACAGCGGGAAAATTCAAATCGAGAGTTCGTATGGAAATATTGAATTTGACCCAATCCCGGAAGCTGCGGTGTGTGCGGATAAATTTATAGCAAGAATGCAAAAGAAGGGCTGGAAAATGGGATTCAAAAAAGGCAGCACGGACTTTAGTGTGAATGACCTCAAAAAAAGTTCGCTGGGCGGAAGCGATTTGTTTGGCGGAGTCAACCTAGGCTTGTTTATTGACCACGGAAGCTTCGGAACTTCGGTTGAGCAGCACAACTATATGAGTCAATCAAAACAGACTTATTTTGCGAGCGCAAATCCGGCTGACGGTTCTGCTCCTTGGATTGCTTTGTCCGAGTTTGGTTTTGGCGGTGCTGGCAATCTGAAATGGATAGGGATTCTCGCTTGCAATTCTTTACACGACGCCAATTATCAAAGCATCGTGAATCATGGGTTTTTCCCGCTGACTAGCGATAATCATCTATTATGTGGCATGACGACAATCGGGGCAATCGGCGAGGATTTCGGTGAAATTTGGGCGAAGAAAATGACTGGCGGTTTTTTAGTTTCACCCGAAACGGTTAAAGACGCGTGGTTTGACGCGGGAGTAGGCCAGTATCAATACGCAACAAATTTGGTAGGCACGACAATAACCTTTCGCGTCGCCGGATGGGATAATTGTTTAGATGATACGCTTAAAAGCCCTCCCGATTCCACAAGCGGCACGCTGGACTTTCGAGATAAGCAAGTTTATCCGTGAAATTGATTCAAACCATACAGTTTTTCCTGTTTGCAACTTGCTGTTTTGCCGATGAGGTTTCTTCATCAGAAACCCCATCTGGCACAAACGGAGTTAAAATTATCTGGAATGTTCCAACGAACCATTGGCCTTCGGGTCTTTGGATTTACAAAATCGTTCCACAAAACTTTTCGCCAGCAGTGATCTCAAACCTGATGCATTTGGGGACATTCACGATGGGAAATCTTACGAACATTGAAGGGCAGCCGCCTTTCAAAGACAAACAACTTTTATATTTTGCCAACAGCGACCGCACGCGATACCTCGGAATTTTTCCGCCTTATGGTTGGATTTATTACAAAGACCGAAAAGCCGAGGTCGCCCCAAAAAAACAAGCCTCTGGCGTTCCCAGCGAAGAAGAAACTTATCAGTTGGCGCTGGACTATCTTCGCTTGTTCGGCATTGACCGCTCGCAACTCGCCACAAAAGGAGACAGCACGCAATTGAGAACTTTCAAAGAAGTCGGGCATCACGGATGGTTTGACAAAATGAAAGGCACGAACGTCGAAGAAGTAAGTTTACGCGGCATTTTTTTCATCCGGCGTATTGATGGAATAGATTTCAGCGGAATCGGTCCGTTGGGCGGCGTTCATATCAGCTTTGGAAATGATGGAAAAATTGCCGGCCTTGAAATCGTTTGGAAAGGTTTAGAGCCGTTTGAACTCCACCGCACTTTGAGTTCAGAACAAATGATGGATGCGATCCAGCGGGGACAATCAAAATGGAAATCGCCTATTCCCAATCCACAGGACATAAAAAAAATCACCATTACGGAAGTCATGTTGTTTTACCGAGGTGCAGAAGGGGAGAGCGATGAACAATTTATTGAACCCTTCACGCTGTTGGCAACTTCGGTTGACTATGGCTACACAAATTTAATTGCCAATCTTGAGTGCTCGATTCTTTCCACAAACGCAGTCAGCGCGATACCGTCATCGGAAATTAAAACGTCGGCGTCTGGACGAACTTTAGTTCCCAAAGAAGGTCTGAATGTTCTGGAAAATGCCGATGAATTTACCCTGTTGTCTCTTGACCCCGAACCGGGGGTAAAAGCCACAAACAATTTCCACGGATACTCGGTCTTTGGAAAAGTTCAAATCAAAGACGGAAGTGAAAGACATGCGAGCCTTGATGCGTTGTATGCGGGCATTGCAATGGATGGCCCTGAAGCCATGTGCTTTAATCCCCGGCACGGCATTCGCGCGAAAATGGGAAACCAAGTTGAAGACTTGGTAATTTGCTTCGAGTGCGGTCAGATTTATTTTTATGGTGTGTCAGAAGGAAAATTGTCGGTCAATGGAACACCAGCCACAGTTCTCAATCGCATCCTCTCTGCCGCGCATATTCCAATCAGCAAGTAAATCTGTTTTGAAAGCGAATGAGAAAACTGCTCCTCATCCTCGGATTTGCAAATCTCGTGTTGTCTGGCTGTTCAGCCGCCAAACGAGGTGACATCGTTGCCGTGCGAAACATTCCATCGCCAGATCAGCGTTATGTTTGCACCGTGTTCGGAGAGATTTTCTATGATACAACCGGGTATCCGCAGCACATTGACTTGCACCGTGCCAATGAGAAACGTGGCTACCCCGGCAATGTTTACGTTGTGCCAGTCGGAGACGACGTTACGGTTTCATGGGCATCCCCCACCAATCTTTCGGTCAAGTTGAGTTTTGAAACGCGGCGTGAAGTTCCAGCAGTTACGAATGTTGCCGGGGTGACGGTTACTTTTTCGGAGGCGACCAGATGAGAAGTCGCCTTCCTCACCAAACGACACATTTGCGGACGGACGAAGAAAACGCGCAGCTTCGCAAAATCGGTGAGCAAATTACAAATTTGCGGTTTCGGCTGCTGTCCGACACAAAGCTGGAAATATTGGCAGAGGGAGACCGCAAGAAAGGAAATATGAAAACAACAAAATCAGTTGCATACGAGCCGCTTTCGCCATGAAACGGATCAACCTTCTGACTGGCATTGCGCTGTCCTCCGGGATCGCTATCACCATTTTATTTTTCTGGAACGCTCAAAGAATTGGCCGGGTGCTGGACAGCTACAAAGGCGTTCCGGTTTATGACAACGGGCTTTTGTTTTTTCGCAGCTACGGAAAAAATTACAGCGCGGACGGCTACTACTTCGGCCAAAAATGGCAGTGCGTTGAATTCATCAAGCGATTTTATTTCCAAGCGGAGAATCACCGGATGCCGGACGTGATGGGTCACGCCAAGAGTTTTTTTGATGAAAGCCTTCCCGATGGCGTGCTCAATTCGCGGCGTGGATTGGTTCAATACCGCAATGGTTCAACCAACCAACCACGTCCCGATGACTTGCTGGTTTTCACGGATACAAAATTCGGCCATGTCGCCATCGTCTCGCAGGTCACGACAAATTTCATCGAAGTCATCCAACAGAACATTTTGAGCGGCCCGCGCCAGCGGTTTTCGTTGGTTGCCAGCAATGGGTATTATTTTGTGACCAGTCCGCGCCAACCGGCGGGCTGGCTGCGCCGGTAGCGCGGCGATATTGTTGAGGTTCGCGACTATTTCCTGTTGTGTATCTGATACATCTTCTCAACGTGTTGACGTGACAAAGTATTTGCCGTGGTCACGGCCAAGACACAATACAACCTGGCAAACGCGCGGGAATACTTTGAAGAAAATCTCTGTGTTGGGGATTACTACGATGAAGGCCAGCGTGTGGCTGGCGAATGGCTCGGCCTCGGCGCGCAACGGCTCGGTTTGGCCGGGAAAGTCCGCGCGGATGATTTTCTCCGCCTGTGCGAGAATCAGCATCCGTCTTCCGGCGAGACTTTGACTCAACGGTTAAACACGACGCGGACAGCAGGCGGCGAAAACGCGGCCAATCGGCGGATTTTCTTCGACTTTACCTTCTCTCCACCGAAGTCGGTTTCCATCGCGGGATTTTTGGGCAAAGACGAACGGATTCTTCAAGCCCACGCGCGAGCCGTTCGGACGGCGCTCGCGGAATTCGAGTCGTTCGCGGCGACTCGTATCCGGGTTGGCGGCGCGCAGACCGACCGCCTCACGGGCAACTTCGCCGCCGCCTTGTTCACCCACGATACTTCACGCGCACTCGATCCGCATTTGCACACGCACTGCATCGTCTTCAACGCCACTTTTGACGCGGCGGAAAATCGCTGGAAGGCGCTGCAAAATTACGAACTGTTGCGCGCACGAAAGTTTGCCGAGAACGCCTACTATCACGAATTCGCCCGTGAGTTGCGGAATTTCGGCTACCGGATTCGCAACCTGCCGCGCGGCGATTTTCAAGTGGAAGGTGTTCCCGAAGAACTCTGTCAACGCTTTTCTAAACGCGATGCGGAGATTGACAAGGCGCTGGCGAAGCTACTGGCGGATCACCCGGAACTTGGCGGCGCGAATATCGCGGGACTCCGCGCGAAGCTTGCTACTGAAAAGCGAACGCGAAAACAGAAAGATTTGAGCCGGGATGAACTGCGGGCCTTGTGGGAGGCGCAGTTGAGCAAATCCGAGCAGGCTTTGTTGCGCCAGCTTTCAGAGCAGCCGCAGAATGACGCGAAAAAGGAAAACCGCGTTAGTGTTGGTGAAGCGGTTCAGTGGGCGGAGGAACATTTGTTCGACCGAAACTCGGTCGTGCTGGAATGTCAGTTGTGGCAGGAGGCATTGGGACGGGCGCGGGGTGAGAGTTTTTCCGTTTCCGAACTCAAGGATTTTACCCACCGTCGCGGTTACATCCGGGACGCTGCCCGGCCAGGTGAAGTGACTTTGCGGGAAGTTCTGCTGCGCGAATGGGAAATCGTTCAGACCGTGAAAGAGGGTGTCGGGGATTGTCTCCCGCTGGTGGCGAATCCTCGTCCGGCGAATCCGCAACTCGACGATGAACAACGCAATGCTCTCGATGCCTTGCTCCGTTCTACAAATGGCGTTTCTGTCTTTCGTGGTGGCGCGGGCACGGGCAAAAGTTTTGTCCTGCGCGAACTGGTCGAGCAACTTCGGCAGTCTGGCCGGAGCGTGGTTGTTCTCGCGCCACAACGACAGCAAGTCGTCGAGATGGAGAAGGCCAGATTCCCGTCACCAACGACGGTCGCCAATTTTCTCATCAAGCGTGAACTTCCTGACAGCGCAGTCATCGTGGTGGACGAAGCTGGACAGATTGGCGGGCGGCAGATGTTGGAGCTTGTCCGGTTGATCCATGAGCGCCACGGACGGCTGGTTCTCTCCGGCGACACGCGGCAACACGGGGCGGTCGAGGCTTCGGATGCCCTGCTCGCCATCGAACGCCATGCCGGAGTGAAGCCGGTCGAACTGCAAAAGATTCGCCGGCAAGACCCTTCGCTCGGTCGTGATGTCGAGGAACGCAAGCACATCAGGATGTATCGCAAGGCCGTTGAGTCGGCTGCGGCCGGCAAGTTGGATGATTCGTTTGAACGGCTCGACAAAATGGGCGCAATTGTTGCGTGTGGCATCGGCGAACAAGCCGACAAGCTCGCCGACGAATATCTCCGTCTCGCGGAGCAAAACGCTTCCGCAGTTGTCGTGTCGCAAACTTGGGGCGAAGTGCATCGCGTCAACTCGCGCGTGCGCGATGCGCTGAAAGGAAAAGGATTGCTTGGCGCGGCAGACTCGGCGGTTCAAGCACTGGAAAGAATTGACCTCACCAACGCACAGAAACGCGATGAGCGTTTCTATCCGCCCGATGCCGTTATTGTCTTCAATCAGAATGTTCGCGATGCCGAACCGGGCGCGAAGGGCAAGCTGGTAGGCATTTTGAAAGCGAGCGTGCTCGTCGAAGTCGGCGGGAAGTTCGTAACGGTCTCGAACCGATTACTCGACCGCCTCACGGTCTGCCAGACACGCGAGCTTTCTCTCGCAAACGGCGACCGGCTGAATCTCAAGGCAAATCGCAAGCTGGCGTCCGGCGGGCGCGTCACCAACGGTGAACTCGTCACCGTGAAATCTGTCCGCGCCGATGGCGGCGTTGAACTGACGGATGGCCGCGTCTTGGACAAATCATTCCGTGAATTTCTGCCCGGCTACGCGGTCACGTCCTACGGTTCACAGGGCAAAACCGTGGATTATGTCCTGTTTTCCGATTCGACGGTCAAGCCGGCGACGAACGCGCAACAATGGTATGTGACCATTTCGCGCGGGCGGCGCGGCATTCGCATTTTCACGCCGGACAAGCAGCAACTTCGTGAGAATATCACCCGCTCCGGTCATCGGCCACTGGCGATGGAATTTGCGTCCAGTTTAGTCCCGCGCGGACAGCATCGGCTTTGGAATCGCCTGCACGGTTATCTTATTCGCTTCGGTCGTCGAGCCGCCGAACGAATTTTCCGTCTCCATTTGGCTCAACAACATCAACCGAAACATCAAACCATACAAAAACATGAGCACAAAAACACCCGAATGTTGGGCCAGCGACCCACAGGCACGCGGATTACGCATTGAAGCAACGCCAGATCGTTCTCTGTTGCTGCCACACAACCATTTCATCTTTGCGGAACTCGACAGTGGCGGCGACGAGCAAAACCTCAAGCTCGTCTTCACGACGCATGAGATTTCCATTCGCGGCCATCATTTGCGGCGGATTGAAACGGTTTTGCAGCGGATGGAATTGTCGCTGCTCGCCAAATTGCCAAGCAATCAGCGAAAGCTTATCACGGAAGGCCAACCGGTGATTCTCGAAATTGTGGCCAGCGAGGCCAAAACACTGGAATCCCCATCGCAAAATGGTTCAAAGTAGGCAAGCTGGCTACTTGCATAATTTCACAATGAATTTGAGGATTGGCATGTGACTGGTGGAATAGAGAACATAAATTCGCTTCTTGCGCCGGACGAGTAAACCGCCTTCAGTCAAAATCCGAAGGTGTTTGGAAACATTCGCCTGTGATAAGCCGGTGGCGGCGACCAATTGAGTCACATTTTTCTCACCCTTTCCGGCGGCAAAAATCAACTTGAGGCGGCTGACTTCCCCCAATGCACGAAAGTGCGCGGCCATCAAGCCGATGGTTTCTTCGGTCAAGTTCTGAAATGGAAGTTTCTTTGGCATGGTGATGTGATTCAAAAGTTGCGGCTTGTTGCAGCTTGATATGCAAATATAATCACATTGTCAAATTGACATGACTAATCAATTCACCCCTGAAACCACCGATGCCGAGTTGGTGCGCCGCGCCAAAGCTGGTGACTTGGACGCTTTTGAGGCATTGACCAGCCGGCACGAGCAGCGGGTTTTTGGGCTGGCCATGCGGATGCTGCGGCAGGAACACGACGCCGAGGATGTGACGCAGCAGACGTTTTTGAGCGTGCTGGAAAACCTGGAAGGTTTTCGCGGCGAGGCCAGTTTTTCCACCTGGGTGCTGCGCATCGCCAGCCACGCGGCGCTGAAAATCATCCGCAAACGCAAAGGGCTGAACACCGTTTCCTTGGACGAGGCGACGGAACCATCCGATGATTTGAATTCCATTCCGCACCCGGAATTCATCGCCGACTGGCGGCAGTCGCCGGAACTTTTGGTGGAACGGAACGAAGTGCGTCGTTTGCTGGATGACGCGTTGACACGGCTGGATGAGAAGCATCGCTTGGTTTTTTTGCTGCGCGACGTGGAAGGTTTGTCCATTCAGGAAACGGCCGCCGCGCTCGATCTAAGCGAGGCCAATGTGAAAGTGCGGTTGCTCCGCGCCCGGCTGCAATTGCGCGAGGATTTAACCCGCGTGCTGGGCGATCCGGCGCAGCAGTTAATCCGGACGCATCACCATCACGAATGAAAACCCATTTTGCCACAAACCTTGTAACTTTTGACCGGCTGGCGGCTCGGTCATCAAAGAGATATAGACCATGAAGTGCGAAGAACTACTGGCGATGTTGAATGAATACGTGGACGGCACGGTTGACCCGGCGGTCTGCGAGGAGTTCGAGAAGCACATGGCGGGGTGCAACCCCTGTCAGGTGGTCGTGGACAACATCCGCCAAACGATCACGCTCTACAAGGACGGCCAGCCGTATGCGATGCCGATTCAATTTCGCGAAAGGATGCACGACACGCTGCGCAAAAAATGGAAAGAGAAACACCCCGGCCAGTGAAACCGCCCCGTGAAAGTCCTGGTTATCGAAGATGAGAAAAAGATCGCCTCCTTTGTCCGCAAAGGCTTGGAGGCGCAGGGCTTCGTCGTCGAGGTGTCACCGCACGGTGATGAGGGATATGTGTTGGCGTGTTCGCGGCCTTACGATGCGCTCGTGCTCGACATCATGCTGCCGGGCAAAGATGGCTTGAGCATCCTGCGCAATTTGCGTGAACGAAAGATTGCGCTTCCGGTCATCCTGCTGACGGCCCGCAGCGAACTCAACGAGCGCCTCGAAGGTTTGAACCTCGGCGCGGATGATTACCTTACCAAACCGTTTCATATCGAAGAACTGATCGCCCGGCTCCACGCCGTCACGCGGCGCGCGGCGGGCACCAGTCAGAGCATCCTCGTCGTGGCGGATTTGAAAATGAACCTGCTCACGCGCAAAGTGGCGCGCGGGGAGCAGGCCATTGAATTGACCGCCCGTGAATTTTCGCTGCTCGAACATCTGATGCGCTCGCCGGGCCGGGTGCTGACGCGGGTTGAGATTTGCGAGCGGGTCTGGGATTACAATTTTGATCCGGGCACGAACCTCGTGGAGGTTTACATCCAGCGCCTGCGTAAAAAAGTGGACGGTGATTTCCCCAACAAGCTCATTGAGACCATTCGCGGCGTGGGCTATCGCATCAAGGCCGGCGCATGAAGGCGCTGCCCTCACGCCTCAAGATCGCGCTGCTCTCGGCGGGCATCTCCGGCCTGGTGCTGGTGGTGTTTGGCGGGGCGATGTGGCTGCTCATTTATCAGGTGCGCATCGAGGCGGTGGATCGTGAAATTCGTTCGCTTGGCTCGCGACATCCCGGCTTGTTTGCCGGTCGCGGCAACTACGAGCGGCTGGCCGGCTCGCTGGAATCCACCTTCGGCGACGATTACACCAACCACATCATTCTCCTGATCAAGGACGCCGCCGGACGCACTTCCTACTGTTCGCCATATTGGCCGAAAGAAATCGCCCCGGACAATTACCGCCTGCGTTTGGAGGAAACCAACCACATCGTCATGGCGCAAGATGGCGGGACGAATATCTCCGTCGCCGCAGCGCCACCGGCTGATTCCGGCATGGGACGAGGCTTCGGCGGACGAGGCTTCGGACAGGGCCGTGGCGGGCCGCCACCCAACGTGGTTTTTACCAAGGCCCCAAAATTTTCCACGGTCAAAGCGGCGGATTCCACTTGGCGGATGGGCGTGCTGGGCAATGATGACGTAACGCTGGTCATCGGCCTAAACCAGCAGGAAGTGGAACAGGAACTTAATCGTGTGCGCGCCGCGTTTTGGCTGACGTTGCCGGTGGCTTTGTTTCTCGTCGGCCTCGGCGGCTGGGCGGTCGCGGGCCGCGCATTGCGTCCGCTCAAGACTATCGCCGAAACGGCCGAGCGTTTCACCGCACGCGGGTTGGAGCAGCGGATTCTCGACGCTGGCGACAGCCCGGAAACCGGACGTGTCATTCAAGTTTTGAATCGCATGATGGACCGGCTGGAAAAGAGCTTCCGGCAGGCGACCCGCTTCAGTGCGGACGCCTCGCATGAATTGAAGACGCCACTCACCGTGATGCAGGGTGAATTGGAAAGCGCACTGAAGTCCGCCGCGCCCGGCTCGGCCGAGCAACGGTTATTCAGCAATCTCCTCGATGAAACCCAGCGGCTGAAAACCATCACGCGCTGCCTCCTCCTGCTGGCCCAAGCCGATGCTGGTCAACTCAAGCTCGCGCTCGAACCCGTGGATTTGAGCGCGGAACTGGATGCCATGATTGAGGACGCACGCGTGCTCGCGGCCGATGCCCGTCTGCAATTTGAAGTTGAACTCCCGCCGCAATTGCTGGTGGTGGTTGACCGGGCGCTGCTGCACACCGCGCTGTTCAACCTCATCATGAACGCCATCAAATACAACGAGACGGACGGACAGATTAGCGTTCAGATCGAGGCCGCAAACGGACAGGTTGTTTTCACCATCGGTAACACCGGCCCCGGAATCCCGGCGGATGAGCAAACGAGGATTTTTGATCGGTTTTATCGTGCCAGCCATGCCAGCGGGCGGCGGGTTGACGGCATCGGCTTGGGCTTGAGTCTGGCGCGGGAGATTGTGCGCGCCCACGGCGGGGAACTCTCGCTGAAGGAAGGTCGCTCCGGCTGGACATGTTTTGTCCTGTTGCTGCCCGCCTCTGGGAATGCCATCGGCATAAAATAAAACAGGCGGCATTGCTGCCGCCTGTATGTGACTTGGAGTTCCCCGTTACTTTTGTCCCCGGGCAGCGGCATTGGGGCAGGTTCCGCTGGCATTGCGCGGGCCGGTGCCATCGCGCAAGCCATGCTGGCCGCCCTTGCCTTTACCTTTGCCCATGCCGCCCGCCGGACAGTTTGTCTGTGGCCCGCCGTTGGGGCAGACGCCGTCGTTCTTTTCGAGACACGCGGCCTGCCGGGCGGCGCGTTCCTCCTGGGATTGCGGCGGACCGCCGTAGCCCTTGCCGTTGCCGCACCGGCCCGCCCCATTTTGCGCAAAAGCCGTAAAGGCCGCGCCGCTTACCAATAATCCTGCGATTACCAAACCTGCGAGTGTTTTCTGTTTCATAACTGTTCTTACGTTTTGTTGTTTGTTTTATTGGACGCCTCCACAGCGCCCGCTACACCACAACAGACCATCTTTGGATAAACACAAAGCCCGGGCGCGGATTACAATTTGTTTATTTTTGTTGAGACGCACGGCGTGTTGCGCAAAAAGTGGAAAGAAAACTTCCTGCAAAGTAGCTTTCTGCCGCTTGATGCTTCTGTTTCAAGCCTATGGTCAGGATTCTGATTCTCTTTTTTGTAACACACTTGTAACACCTTTGCGACGGGACTGTAACAAGCGGGTCCTCTAATGCGTTGGTGTGCTTTATTGCACACAAAAAACACATTATGAACCGCGTCAAAACACTCAAAAACCTCCTTGCCACCAGTCTAGTCATGGGCATCGCCGCCACCGCTTCGGCGCAGATGCTCATCAACGGTGCTGGCTCCACGTTTGACTACCCGGCTTTCACCAAATGGTTTGAAGCTTATGCCAAAGTGGATGGTGACGTGCGTTTCAATTACCAGTCCATCGGTTCCGGCGGCGGCCAGAAACAACTGCTCAACCAGACGGTGGACTTCGGTGCATCCGACGCGCCGATGACTGATGAGGCCATGGCCAAGGCTCCCGGCAAAATCCTGCATTTTCCCGTTGTCGCCGGCGGCGTGGCGGTCATGTATAACCTGCCTGGCGATCCCAAGTTGAAGTTGGACGGCGATGCACTGGCCAGCATTTATCTCGGCAAAATGACCAAATGGAATGATCCAAAAATTGCCGCGCTGAATCCGGGCGTGACCTTGCCGGACTTGGCGATTGTTCCCGTCCACCGCACCGAAGGCAGTGGCACCACCTATATTTTTACGGACTATTTGACGAGCGTGAATCCCGCTTGGGCGACCGCCGTGGGCAAAAGCTCCTCCGTGAAATGGCCCGCTGGCATCGGTCTCGGAGCCAAAGGCAGCGAAGGCGTAGCCGGCCAGGTCAAACAAGTTTCCGGGGCGGTTGGCTATGGCGAACTGGCCTACGCCAACCAGAGCAAAATCCCCTACGCCGACATGGAAAATTCATCGGGCAAATTCATCTCGCCCGCGCCGGCCTCCGTCAGCGCGGCGCTGGCCGCCGCTCAAATTCCTAGTGACTTCCGTTTCTCAATGGTCAATCCGCCCGGCGCAGACGCCTATCCGATTGCTGGCGCGAGCTGGATTCTGGTTTATCAGCAGCAGAAGGATTCAACCCACGGCACCAAGCTGGTCGGGTTTTTGAAATGGGCGATCACCGAAGGCCAGAAAATTTCACCCTCGCTCGATTACGCGCCCTTGCCGGAAAATGTCCAGCAGCGGGAATTGAAATTGTTGGAAACCGTCAAATGAGGTCATTGTCCGGCCACCGGTTGTCTTGCTGAAATTCTGCCGGGCGGAAAAACGTTCCGGCCGGCAAGTTTCAATGACGCAAAGCCAAAGTGACCGAAACCGCGCCCATCAACACCACGCCTGCTGTCAGCCACCTGGGTGACCGCATATTCAAATGGCTGACGCTGCTCATGGCGCTGGCCATTTTTGTGCTCATCGCGCTCATCGGTTTTGAACTGGCCCAGGGGGCCGGCCCGGCCATCCACAAATTCGGCTGGCATTTTCTGGTCAGCAGCGACTGGGATCCGGTCAACGACCTTTACGGCGCGCTGCCATTCATTTTTGGCACGGTAGTCTCCTCGCTCATTGCCCTGATCATCGCCGTGCCCATCAGCGTAGCCACGGCGGTTTATCTCACCGAACTCGCGCCGCTCTGGCTGCGCCAACCGCTCATCATGTTCATTGAACTGCTCGCCGCCATTCCCAGCGTCATTCTGGGTTTCTGGGGATTGTTCATCCTGGTGCCGTGGCTGCACCTGCATCTGTATCCGGCTTTGCGGACGACGCTCGGTTTTCTGCCGTTCTTCAAAGGCACAGATTACGGCCCCTGCATGTTGGCCGCCGGCATTATTCTCGCGATCATGATCATTCCGATCATCACGTCCGTCTCGCGCGAGATTTTGCGTTCCGTGCCCGGTTTGCAACGCGAAGCCGCCTACGCGCTCGGTGCGACGCGCTGGGAGGTCACACGCATCGCTGTATTGAGCTACGCCAAAAACGGGATTTTTGGCGCGGTCATTCTCGGGCTCGGCCGCGCGCTAGGGGAGACGATGGCCGTGACGATGGTCATCGGCAACTCGCCGCAGATCACGAAATCGCTGTTTGATCCAGACAGCACGCTGGCCAGTTGGATCGCCAACCAATTCTCCGAGGCCATCGGCGATCTGTTTTACAGTTCGCTGTTTGAACTTGGTTTGGTGCTGCTGGGCGTGACCGTGCTCGTCAATATTGTCGCCCAACTACTGCTAAAAACCTTTGCCGGCCCCGGCGTCAAACCGCAATCTTGAAACCAATGACCGTCACAAACCACAACTGGCGGAAGTTCAAGAACGCATTCATGCAGACCCTGACCTGCGTTTGTGCGGTGCTGGTGGTCCTGCCGCTGGTGCTGGTGTTTTATCATTTGATCCGGCAGGGCTTCACCTCGCTCAACTGGGCGTTTTTCACCCAGTTGCCCAAGGCCGTCGGCGAAAAGGGCGGAGGGATGGCCAACGCCATTGTCGGAACCTTTGTTTTGATGGGCCAAGCCGCGCTGCTCGGCGTGCCGGTCGGCGTTCTCGGCGGCGTTTATCTTTCCGAATACGGCACGTCCCGGCTGAACTGGTGGATTCGTTTTGCCGCCGACATTCTCAATGGCGTGCCGTCCATCACCTGGGGCGTGGTGGTCTATGGTCTGATGGTGGTGCCAATGCACGGGTCGTCCGCACTGGCCGGCGGCGTGGTGCTCGGCCTGATGATGATTCCCTTGGTGATGCGCACCACGGAAGAAGTGTTGCAACTCGTGCCCGGCGGCTACCGTGAGGCGGCGCTCGCGCTCGGCATTTCCAAATGGCGAATCATCGTGCAAATCGTCCTGCGCACCGCGTCAAAGGGCATTGTCACCGGCGTGCTGCTGGCGCTCGCGCGCGTGGCCGGTGAAACCGCGCCGCTGCTGTTCACCGCGTTCGGCAACCTCGGCTGGGCGCACAGCTTGAAGGAACCCATCGCCGCCATTCCGCTGCTGATTTTTAACTACGCGATTTCGCCCTACGACGACTGGCACCGGCAGGCGTGGGCGGGCGCGCTGGTGCTGCTGTTGCTGGTCTTGTTTCTCAACATCGGTGTGCGTTTTCTGACCCGCTCGAAATTTTCCGCGCGTGGCACTTGAGGTTGCATCATGACTTTCAATTCATTCTTCACGAATCCGCAGCAAGGTTCGCCGGTCAAGGTTGAGTCCGGCGTGGCGGCAGCAACCGCTTTCGACATCCGCAGCCTGAACCTCTGGTTTGGCAGCCACCAGGTTTTGTTCGACGTGTCACTGCAAATTCCCGTCCGCGCCGTCACTGCCATCATTGGCCCCAGTGGCTGCGGCAAATCCACCCTGCTGCGCAGCCTCAACCGGATGCACGACCTGGTGCCGTCCGCACGCATGGAGGGCCGCATCACACTTTTTGGTGAGGATCTTTATTCTAAAAAAATCGACCCGACATTGGTGCGTCGCCGGATCGGCATGGTATTCCAGAAATCAAACCCGTTTCCGACCATGTCCATTGCCGAGAATGTCACCGTCGGTCTCCGGCTCAATGGCATGAGAAAATCCGATCTGTTGCAGGAACGGCTGGAAACATCCTTGCGCATGGCGGCCTTGTGGGACGAGGTGAAAGACCGGCTGAATGCGCCGGCAATCAGTTTATCCGGCGGCCAGCAGCAACGCCTGTGCATCGCCCGCGCCTTGGCCGTGAAGCCCGAAGTCCTGCTGATGGACGAACCCGCCTCGGCGTTGGATCCGATTGCCACAGCGCACATCGAAGACTTGATTTTGGACCTCAAGAAAGAGTTCACCATTGTCATCGTCACGCACAATATGCAGCAGGCTGCCCGCATCTCCGAACACACGGCATTTTTCTATCTTGGCAAACTGGTCGAATTTGACACCACCACCAAGATTTTTACGACCCCGGCACAGAAGCAGACTGAAGACTACGTGACCGGCCGTTTTGGCTGAACTGAATTTTATGCAGCACTTCGAACAGGATATTTCCAGCTTCAAAGAAAAACTCATTGGCATGGCCAGCCGCGCCGAAGCGGCGGCGAGCCATGTCATGCTGGCTTTGCGCGCCCGCAACAATGACCAGGCCACCCGCATCATCGCCGAGGATACCATGCTCGACCTATTGGAACTGGAAATTGACAACACCACCATTGAACTGCTGGCCAAAGCTCCACTGGCCAAAGATTTGCGGCTCATCACCGTGGGCATGAAGACCGCACATGAGTTGGAACGGATCGGCGACGAAGCCACCAAAATCGCCCGCCGCGTGCTGGAACTCAATCTTGAACCGCCATTGAAAGAATATGTGGATATTTACGGTCTGGCCGAATCCGCGCTGGCAATCTTGAAATCGTCGCTGGACGCTTTTGTAAAACAAGATTCCAAAACCGCCCGAAGCCTCATTGATCGCGACAAGGAAATTGATGCCCTCAACCGCGACATTCAAACCCAGCTCGCCTCCTTGATGTCTGAAAATCGAGATAATGTCAGCCGTTGTCTGAAGCTGATGGTTGTCGCAAAAAGCTTGGAACGCATCGCTGATCACGCTGTCAACATTGCCGAAGAAGTGGTCTTTCTGTATGAAGCGGAGGACATCCGCCATGCCAAGCATTTTCGCCCATAATATTTAGGTGTAACCCAAGCACGGGTTTGCCATCCGAACCCGTGTTAAATTCTTCCCACGGCTGATTCAAACTTCGTTCATCACACAAGTTTTGTAACTTTTCCCGAATCTGCGGCTCAATGCCAGCATGAACAGCTTGGTATGGATTCTGGCCGGCGCCCTGATATTCATCAGTGTCTGGCTATCGCAAGCGGTCAGCCAATGGTGGCTGCTGCTGACGTTTCTGGTCAGTGCCTATTTGTTTGTTTCCGGTTTCACGGGCCATTGCCCGGTAAAGAACTATTTGAGAAAACAACTTGGTGAAGCAGCAGATGATGATGCCGACGAAGATTAACCTTATGAATTGGACAACTATTTTAGTCATCGCGGCAATCGTCGCGGTCATTTTTATGATGAAACAGTCTGGCCAGATTTCGGCCAAAGACGCGCTCGAAAAGCTGAGAAACGGCGCGCTGGTGATTGACGTGCGCAGTGCCGGCGAATTCAGCTCCGGTCATATGCCCAAGGCCATCAACATTCCGCTGGATGAAATCGAATCCGCGCTGCCGAAGCGCGTGAAGGACAAAAATCAGACGCTGCTACTGCACTGCGCCAGCGGGATGCGCAGCGGCATGGCAAAAAGCAAATTAACAGGCATGGGCTATACGAACGCCTTCAACCTCGGCTCGTATGGCCGGGCTGAAAAGATTGTTAACAGCAAAGACTAATCGCGTTTGAATTCAAAGACGGTGCCGACGCTGGCGGGCCGACAAATGTCCGGGAACGCCTGCCATAATTTGGCCGTCGCCGGCAAGCCGGTGCAGTGGGCGGGCGCGAGCGTTTCCAATTGGGCGTCGCGCAGTTGCGCGATGGTTTGCTGAATTCGTTCCTCGGAAGCGGACCCCAGATGCAGGCCGCCAATCACAGCACTCACCGGTTTTCCGCCGGTCAGATGCTGGACGTGATCGAGCGTGTTGACCACGCCGGAGTGGGCGCAGCCGAGCAGCAGAACGACGCTGCGGCCAAGGTCAATCACCAGCGCCTGATCATCCGTGAGCGGGTCGGGACGGGTGCCGGCGGCATCGAGAAAGAATGCGCCGCCAGTGTCTTCGTAAGCGGTCGCCCGCGGAATTTCGCCGGTGGCAAAGACGCCTTCCATGATCTCGGTGCGAGCGGTTGTTTCAATGAAACCGCCCGGGCGGTGACGAATGGCCTGTGCCACGCAATCGCTCATGCCGATCTCACGCGCCGATCCGGCGTGGTTGCGGCTGAATTTGTTTTCAAACGCGGCGGGGTGCAGATAAATCCGCGCGGTCGGCGCGACATCAAGCATGGCGGGCACGCCGCCGGTATGGTCGTAGTGGCCGTGGCTCAAGACAATCGCCTCCAGCCGGTCCAGCGGAAGCCGCAGGGTTTCCGCGTTGATCACCGCCAAGTCGGTCTGGCCGGTGTCGAACAGCAGACTGTGTTCGCCGGATTGAACGTGAAAAGACAGCCCGTGTTCCGCGACCAACCGCTGGCGATGGACGCTGTTCTCAACGAGCACCGTGATGCGAATGGTTTCACTCATGGCGGTTCAGGCAGCAGGTTGTTTCATAAATTTGCCGGTGGCGCTGGCCTTTACCGTGCCGCCCTGCGTGAGTTCGGCGCGCAGTTGATAAAGGCCGTGTGCGTCGTCTTCCAGCCACGCGCGCAGAAGCACTTCTTCGGAAGCCGCGACACTTTCATGGTAGCGCACTTTCAATTCCGCCGTGAGGCCGCGAATGCCACGTGCAAACAGGCAGTTGGTCATCGCGCCGTCGAGCATGGCGGCGATCAAACCGCCATGCAGCAAGCCGGAATAACCTTCCAGCGCGCTGTTGCCGAGAAATGTCGCGCTTACGCTGCCGTCGGCCTGTGGCACATAATGCAGCGCCAGCCCCATCGGATTGGAGCCGCTGCACACAAAGCAGAATGGATGCGCCTCGGTCCGATTATTCACCAAATGAATTTGAGCGCGGTCCGGCGCAATCGGGCTTGTCATATTCCTACACTCTAGCAGCGGCAATGCCAACCCGCCGAATCTGTCGCGGAGCCGTGAAAACCGGTCGTTTTGGCCAAAAGCTGACGGCGCAAGCAGGCAAGTCGCCACGATTGGCTTGACCGACCGTGGCAAAATGCCATTGCGGTTGATCGCTGGAAAGCCGATGATGGCCTGACAGATTCACCGCCGTTTGAATGTTGGATAAAATTCACAACCAGTTGCTCGATTCCGTGCCCGACGGCGTGTTCACCGTGGACGCGGACTGGCGCATCACCTTTTTTAACCGCGCCGCCGAGCAGATCACCGGCGTTCGCCGGCAGGAAGCCATCGGCCAGCGCTGCTGCGATGTGTTCCGGGCCTCCATCTGCGAAACGGCCTGCGCGCTCAAGCAAACCCTCGCCACGCGCCGTCCCGTGGCCAACAAGGTGGTCTATATTGTCAACGCCCAGGGCGAGCGGATTCCCATCAGCATTTCCACCGCACCGCTCAAGGATGCGCGTGGCAAAATCATCGGCGGCGTCGAAAGTTTCCGCGACTTGCGCCTCGTGAACGAACTGCGCGAGCAGGCCGAGCAGCAGGATTCCTTTTCCGACATCATCGGCCGGAGCGCGGCGATGCGGCAATTGTTCGAGCTGCTGCCGCCCGTGGCCGAGAGCGACAGCACGGTGCTGATTGAAGGGCCGAGCGGCACGGGCAAGGAACTGTTCGCCCGCGCGCTGCATCAGCTTTCCCGCCGCAAAGCCAAACGCTTCGTGGCCATCAACTGCGGCGCGATGCCGGACACCCTGTTGGAAAGCGAATTGTTCGGTTACAAGGCCGGCGCGTTCACCGACGCGCGCAAGGACAAGCCGGGGCGTTTCGCGCTGGCCGAAGGCGGCACGATTTTGCTGGATGAAATCGGCGACATCTCGCCGGCCATGCAGACGCGGCTGCTGCGCGTGTTGCAGGAGCGAATTTACGAACCGCTCGGCAGCGTGGAACCGGTGCGTTGCAACGTGCGCGTGCTGGCGGCAACCAACAAGTCGCTCGCCGCGCTGGTGAAAGAGGGAAAATTTCGCGAAGACTTGTTTTATCGCGTCCATGTGGTGCGCCTCGAATTGCCGGCGCTGCGCGAGCGGCGCGAAGACATTCCGCTGCTGGTGGATCACTTCGTTGCCCGGCTGAACCGGCTCAAGGGCCGTGACATTGCCGGCGTATCCGATGCCGCGCTGGCGCGATTGATGGAACACGATTTTCCCGGCAACGTGCGCGAGCTGGAAAACATTCTCGAACACGCCTTTGTGCTGTGCCGTGGCGGTTTGATTGAATTGAACCATCTGCCGCCGCCCCTGCGAACGGGCTGCGAAACTTCTTCCGCACTGCCGACTGGGCGGACATTGGCGGCGATGGAAAAACTGCTCATTCAGGATGCGTTGCGCCGGAGCAAAGGCAACCGCGCCGCCGCCGCGCGCGAGCTCGGCATGGATGCCAGCACGATGTTCCGCAAGATCAAGGCGCTGAAATTAAAGGGCTGACCGGCTTTTTCATCCGCAGCAACGGACGGCATGGCAAAATGCCACGCCGCCTGATTTTCACCGTGGAGGAACGCCATGCTTCTTGAGCGGCGCGGAGACGTTGTTGTCAACCCGTAGCAGCCAACGTGAGGAGGTTAATTCTTCAAAATAGCCCGTGCGGCATTGGCGATTTCCAAGGAAGTCAGAGCCTCCTCACGTCGGCTGCTACGGTTTTTGGGCCGCTGGCATGGCGCTTGCAATGTGAGTGGCTGTGACGATTGCCATGCCCATTTCGCGGGAACGCATCTCGCCGCTGCTCGATGCGGCGGCGCGACTGCTGCTGGTCACTCGCCGACACGGGAAGGAAATCGCACGCAAGGAATTTGTCCTTGGTCCGCTGTCGCCCGAAGAACTGGCGCGCAGCGTGGCAGAACTGCGTGTGGACGTGTTGCTCTGTGCCGCACTTTCTCAAGGCTTGCACCGGGAACTTGAGCGGCGCGGCGTGCGCGTGCAACCGCATCTCTGCGGCGACACCGAAGCCGTGCTGCAAGCTTTTTGCTGTGACCGGCTCAACCGACCTGAATTCCGTATGCCGGGCTGCTGGGGGCAACATCTTGCGGCCAACTGTTGCCGTCGTCACCGCGCTGCACGCCTCGTTAAAACCTTTTTCAAACCAATCAAAACATCAAAAACATGACAACTCCCATCGCTCCCAAAGAAAACACCATTCGCATCGCCATCCCGGCCGCCGACGGACGGATGCACGGCCATTTCGGCGGCTGTCGCGAATTCGCGCTCGTGGACGCTGATACGCAAAGCCGGACTGTGCTTGCCACCCAATTCATCCCGGCACCGCCGCATAAACCCGGCTTGTATCCGCGCTGGCTGCGGGAACAGGGCGTGCGGGTGGTCATTGCTGGCGGTATGGGCAAAGGCTGTCTCAACAACCTCTTGGTGAACGGTGTCATGGTGCTCGCCGGCGAGGTGAATGCCCGCATTGAAGTGCTGGTCGCGGCCTATCTGGCTGGCCAGTTGACTAGAACACCCGAAGGTTGCAAAAACCACGGCCATCAGCACGACCATGAACATGGTCATCATCATCACCAGCATGATCAAGACCATGAAGGTTGTGACCACGGAGCCGCAACGGCTTATTGAGAGCGATGAAAAGCACCCTGGCTTGCCTGCCTTGTTTCGTGTCGCAAGGACTGAACGTCGCCCGCATGGCGACTTCGGATGCGCATGTTCAAGAACAGATTTTGCGTGAAGTGCTGCGCCGCGCCAGCCAGGCGGATTTGGCCCAGTCGCCGCCGCAGTTTGGCCGGAACCTCCACCAATGGGTGCGAGAGATCACGGGACAGGCGGACCCGTATCTCGCCGTCAAACAGGAATCCAACCGGCTGGCGCTGGCGCTGTTGCCCGCCTGGCGCGAGCGGCTGCGGACGGCGGCAAACCCGCGCCTAACCGCCGTGAAAATGGCCATTGCCGGCAACATCATTGACTATGGCATCAAGGGCGATCTGACGGCGGAACAAATTCCCAACGCGTTGGAAAATTCTTTTGCCGGGCCGTTCCAAGGGAATGTGGATGAATTCTTCGCGGCGGCAGAACGAGCGACCGAGATTCTCTTTCTGGCGGATAACGCCGGGGAACTGGTCTTTGACCGGCTGCTCCTCGAATTGCTGCCGCGCGAAAAAATCACCGTTGTCGTCAAAGGCGGCCCGGCCATCAACGACGCCTTGCGCGCGGATGCCACGGTGGCCGGCCTCGACGGTTGGGTGGCGGTGACGGACACCGGCTGCGATGGGGCGGGCATTGTGCTGGCGGCGTGCAGCCCGGAGTTTCAGCGGCGGTTTGCGCGGGCCGATCTGATCATCGCCAAGGGTCAGGCGAATTTCGAGTCGCTGGACGGCGACGGACAAAACATTTTTTTCCTGTTCAAGGTCAAGTGTGCCGTCGTGGCCCGGCATATCGGCCAGCCGGTGGGCACCCTGGTTTTGCACCGCAATGTTCCCGAAGCGGCGGAGCTGGCCAGCGCAAAAATGGGAATACAGGGAATACATTGAGCGACAAACACCCAACAAATTATGAAAGAAAATCAACCAAGCAAGATTTCATCAAACACTGATGGCCTGAATCTCGTCGCCCAAGCCTGGGAAAGCCGCGAAGGGCCGGCGGTCTTCGCGACGGTGGACGCGGCGAAAACGCCCAACGCCATTTACGTCGGCGAAATCCGTTATGTGCCTGGCGAAGGCTTCATTGTGGCGGACAATTATTTCTCAAAAACCCGCGCCAACATCAAAAGCGGGACACGCGGCACCATCCTGTTTCTTACCAAGGAACGCAAGTCGTTTCAGGTGAAAGGAACGCTTACCTATCACACCGACGGCCCCATTTTTGCCAACATGCAATCGTGGCATGACCCGAAGTATCCCGGCGTGGCGGCGACGTTGCTGCGGGTCGAGGAGGCTTACAGCGGCGCGGAAAAACTGTTCCCGTTGAAAGGAGAATCAAAATGAACGTGGCCGTCCTTGGCGCCAGCAACAAACCGGAGCGCTACAGCTATCAGGCGGTGAAACTGCTCGCGGAAAATGGGCATCGGGTATTTCCCGTCAATCCGGCGTTGCTGGCGATTGACGGTGTGCCGGCGTTCAAGCAACTGGCGGATATTCCGGTTCCCGTGCATATCGTCACGGTGTATCTGGGGCCGGAACGCTCCACCGCCTTGCTGGCACCGATTCTGGCGGCGCGACCGCAATGGGTGATTTTCAATCCCGGCGCGGAAAACCTGGGCGCCGAATTGAAATTTCGCGCGGCGGGCATCCAGGTCGAGAATGCCTGCACACTCGTGTTGCTGCGAACCGGGCAATTCGACCTGGCGATGACGGCAACGGCCGGCGCGGAAACGAGGTGACTTATGTTCCGGCAAATGCTCAAAAGTAAAATTCACCGTGCGACGGTCACTGATGCGGAGTTGAATTACGAGGGTAGCATTGCCTGCGACCCAGAATGGCTGCGCGCAGCGGATATTTTACCGGGCGAAAAAGTATTGGTGGCCAATCTGAACAACGGCGTCCGCTTTGAGACCTACGCCATTACGGGGCAGAAAGACCAGATCAGCCTGCGCGGGGCGGTTGCCCGGTTGGGGCAGATTGGCGACCGGGTCATCATCATGGCGTTTGGATGGATGGACGACGAGGAAGCACGGAGCCGGAAACCGGCGATCATTTACATGGATGAACAGAATCGACCGCACCAGTAAACCAGTGAACCTCGACATCACGCATGAAACTCGAACTTACACCCGTCGGATTGATACATTCGCCGCATCGTCAGGCGGAAGGCACACCGATCCAACCGCGCTGGGCGGCGGGGATCGAGGGCACGGTGAAATTGTTTCCCGAGTTCGTGCCGGGGTTGCGCGATCTCGATGGCTTCGACCGCATCTGGCTGCTTTACTGGTTCGACCGGGCACGGACAGCGCAGCTTGAAGTCGTTCCCTATCTCGACACGCAGTCGCACGGAATCTTTGCCACGCGCGCTCCCAGCCGGCCCAATGCCATCGGCATTTCCTGTGTGCGACTTCTGGCCGTAGATGGAGCCACGCTGCGGGTGGCGGATCTGGACGTGCTCAACGGCACACCGCTGCTGGACATTAAACCTTTTATACCCGATTACGACGTGTTCCCGGTCGGACGCGTCGGGTGGTATGCCCACGCGCACGGAACGGGGATGGCCGACGGGCGTTTCGCGAAAGGTCCAGAAAACCAATCAACATGAGCACCCGGAGCGCCTCCTCACTCGACAATGCCCTGGCCAGAGTCTGCGCCAACTGTCCGGTCTGCCGGCACGCCCGAAAGCGGAAGCACGGATTCGCCTTCTGGCTGGTGAAGCGCGTTGAAGCCAGACTGTGCCCTTTCTGCCGTGCTTACGAACGGATTTATGGTCGCCCGGCGCACCTGCACAAACTTTGAAGCATCCATGCCTTCCCCAAACACCATTCTCGAAATCACTGACCGTTCTTTTGCCCAAAAGGTGATGCAATCCAAAGTGCCGGTGCTGCTGGCATTTTGCGCGGACGGTTGTTCCGCCAGCCAAAGGCTCCAGACATTGTTGACGAACGCGACGCGTGGCCACAGTTCTGCAATGATTGCGAAAGCCAGCCCGACGGAATCTCCCGAACTGATGGCGCGGTTTGGCATCATATCGGTGCCCGCCGTCCTGTTGTTCAATGAAGGGATGGTTAGCTACCAATTCATGGGCGAGTTGTCCCAGCGGGAATTGCACGAATTGCTGGCGCGGGTCAATGGAAGAAACTTCATCAATCAGGACCATCCCACAATGACCCAACCATGAATTTGAAAATTGCCATGCCGGTGGTGGACGGTCGGCTCCTCGAACATTTTGGGGAAGCTACACATTTCGAGTTCGTGGAAGCGAATCGGCAAAGCCGCGCCATTGGCGGCTCCCAAACCGTCGAAGCGCCGCCGCACGAGCCGGGTTCGTTTCCCGCATGGCTGCGCGAGCAGGGCGTGCAAGTTCTAATCGTTGGCCGCAACGGAATTGGGCAACGCGCGCTCGACAATCTGGTTCATCACGGCATCGAGGTGTGCACCGGGCGTTCCGGCGAATCGGTGCCAGCGCTGGTGGCCGAGTGTTTGCATGGCCTGCTGCCCCAAACCCGGCAAGGTTGCAACCTCCAGCGCGGGCAGGCCAATCAGCCACATGAATGCCGGCTCCACCTTGAATTTCAAACGCCATGAGAGCCGCCTCCCATGTTGAACACCTGCATGAACACACGCACGACGGCGCGTGCGCTTGTGGCGAACATCATTCGCACGTTCAAGCACAATTAGTCCACACGCTGGCCGGGCTGACACTGGTGTTCAACTCGTTTCTCGTGCGGTGGTTTTTCCAAGACAGCGAGACCGTGGCCGGATTCAGCGCAATGGCCGGTGCCGCCATCCTTGGATTTCCCATCGTGCGGGTGGCCTTCAAAGACTTGCGGAGCGGTTCGCTCAACACGAACGTCTTGGTGGCGCTGGCGGTGGTGACGCTGTTTGCTTCGGGACACTACGCCGAAGCGGGCATTGTTTCCTTCTTTATGCTGCTGGGACAAATCATCGAAACGCGCACGGCGGAAGGCGCGCTGGCGTCCATTCATTCCCTGATCAAGCTCACGCCCACCAAGGCCCGGCGCATTCACGGCGGCGAGGAACAAGAGGTGGCCGTGCATGAATTGGGCGTGGGCGATTTGATCCGGGTGCGGCCGGGCGACAACGTAGCCGCTGACGGTGTCATCGTGAACGGGCAAGGCTCGCTCAATCAGGCGAACATCACTGGCGAATCGCTGCCGGTGGATAAAAAACCGGGCGACGAGGTCTTTGCCGCGACCATCAACCTGACGGGCGTGCTGGACATCCGCGTCACCCGCGCGGGACATGACACCACGCTGGGCCGCGTGCGCGATCTCATTCTGGCGGCGGAAAAAACCAAGCTGCCCATCGTCCGCATCATTGATCAATACATGGGATTCTACACGCCGTTGGTGCTGTGCATCGGCGGACTGGTGTGGGCGTTCACGCATGACCTGAACCGGGTGGTTTCGGTATTCATCGTTTCGTGTCCGTGCGCGTTTGTTTTGGCGTCCCCCACGGCAGTGGTGGCGGCGCTGGCGGCGGCGGCCCGGCTGGGCATTCTCATCAAGAATGTGGGCGACCTCGAACTGGTGGCCAAGATCAACGCCTTTATTTTCGACAAAACCGGCACGCTGACGACCGGCAAACTCGCCGTCAGCCGGCTTGCGCCGTTGAACCAAGTGACGCCGGCGGAATTGCTGCGCGTGGCGGCTTCGGCGGAAAAATTCAGCAATCATCCCACCGCCAAAGCGCTGGTTCAACTCGCCACGGAAGCGGGCGTTCCGCTCATCGAAGCGACGGATTTTTCCGAAACCGCCGGGCGCGGCATTCAGACAAATCTGAACGGCGAGAAGATCGTCATTGGGCGGGCGCAATGGCTGCGCGACAATGGCGTGGACGGCGATTTTCTCAAGTCAGTGGATTTGAACGAAGCCGAAGGCTGGAGCCTGATTTTTGTGGCGCGCAACCAACAGTGCATCGGCTGGGTGGGCTTGCAGGACCAGACCCGCGCCGAAGCGAAGGAAGCGCTGGCCGAACTCAAATTGAACGGTGTGCGGCGCATTGCGCTGGTGAGCGGCGACCGCCAGCCGGTGGCCGCCCGTGTCTCGCTGGAACTGGGCTGCGATGAAGTCGTGGGCGATTGCCTGCCACAAAACAAGGTGGATTACGTCCGCCAGATTCGCGCCAAGGGCTACCGCGTCGCTGTCGTGGGTGACGGCGTGAATGACGCGCCCGCGTTAACCGCTGGCGACCTCGGCATCGCCATGGGCGCGGCGGGAAGTGAAGTGGCGATTCACAGCGCGACCATTGCGCTGATGAATAATGACCTTCGTCGTTTGCCATTTCTCGTGCGGCTCTCGCGGGAAACGCGCCGGGTGATCAACCAGAATTTTCTGATTGGGCTGGGCTTTGTGATGGGCGGCATGGTTCTGGCAGCGTTGAACTACATCAACCCGATTCTGGCGGCCATCTTTCATGTGGCCGGCTCGCTGCTGGTCGTGTCCAACAGTTTTCGCTTGGTGCGGCAGGGCGAGGAACTTGAGCCGCATCTGCGCGATTCAACTCAAGATATGTCGGCACCAAGCTGTCCGGCTCATTCCCAAACCGGGCACGCAACATCCATGCACCCACATCCCGCTTTATCGCCATGAACACAGTTTTTTCTTCGCCGACCTGGTTGCTGGTGGGTTACTGCGCCCTCGCGTTGGTTGCGGCCTTGGCGGGCGGGGCGTTGCCCACGCTGTTCAAGTTGAGTCATGCGCGCCTGCAAATTGCCATCAGCTTCGTCGCCGGGCTGATGCTGGGACTTTCCCTGCTGGGTTTGTTGCCGCACGCGATGGGTGAACTGCACTCGGCTCACCTAGCTACCGGCTGGCTGCTGGGCGGCTTCCTGTTAATGTTCTTCCTCCAGCGTTTCCTGCCGTTCCATCATCACGATGTGCCTGAAGGCAGCCCGGAAGAATCTTGTAGTCATTCCCATTCGCTGGCGGAACAGTCGGCACGCGGCTTGAGTTGGATGGGGGTTGCGATTGGCCTGTCACTCCATTCCATTTTCGACGGCCTGGCGATGGCCGCCGCCGTGGCGTCGGACACTCACGGTCATGGCGGCGCGCTGAGTCTGGGCACGGCGCTGGCGGTGATCCTGCACAAACCCTTCGGCGCGCTGGCCATCATCACGCTGATGGCGGCGAGCGGCGCGACGCGCAAGTCACGGCATCTGGTGAATCTGGCGTTTGCCCTGGTGACACCGCTGGGCGCGCTGCTGTTTTACTTTGGCGCGGGAGCCTGGGCACACGAACATCCGGCTTGGCTTGGTTACGCGCTGGCTTTTTGCGCCGGAACATTTCTGTGCATTGCCTGTGCCGACTTGCTGCCGGAACTGCAATTCCACTCGCACGACCGGTTCAAACTTTCACTGGCCTTGCTGGCGGGCTTGGCAGTCGCCGTAGCCATCACGCGCTTCGGTCACGCGGACCACGAGCACAGCCATGAGTCGGAACGGATCGGCACCAAAGTCGCGCTTTGCCTCAACCAGCGGAATGAAACCGCCAAAGGGTTGACGCCGGGCACACGCTTGTTTTGTAACTTTTTCTCAAGTTGTGGCCCAATACCATTGAGGATATGCCTATGAAGAACGTGATCGAAATATCCGGCGCGCAGTTTGGGCGGGAAATGCGGACGGCGGCGCAGCCTGTGTTGGTGCATTTCTACACCTCATGGTCCGGCTCATGTCGCATTCTGGCTCCCGCCTTGGAAACGCTCGCCGGTGAACTGGCCGGTGAGTTGAACATACGCCAGGCAAATCTGGATGCGCATCCGGAACTGGCGCGGCGTTACCACCTCACCGAGGTTCCGGCCTTGATCCTGTTCGACAACGGTGTGCCGATTGCGGCTTTTGACGGGTCCATCTCACCGCGTGAGTTTAAGCCGCAGTTGCAAGGTCTGCTGGCGGATTATGCGCCGCCGCACGCGCGCGGAAACCGGCGCGGGGCGCGACCGTCCGCGCGCACAAATTGCAAACCAGCGTCGAGAACTTCGCACCAGACCAAACAAACCAATTAGAAAGGAATTAAATTATGGAACATTTCAGCATCTCTGCGCTCGTAAAACTGCCCTTTGAACGGGCGCTCCGCGAAACGCATCAGGCGCTCAAGGACGAAGGGTTCGTCGTCATCACCGAAATTGATCTGCAAGCCCAGTTGGCGGTGAAAGCGAACCGGCAGATTCGTCCCTATACCATCCTCGGCGTCTGGGAGCCATCGTGGGAATACGAGGCCCTGAACCGTGAACCAGACATCGGCCTGCTCATGCCCAGCCACGTCTGCCTGTGGGAAAACAGCGACGGCACCTGCACGCTGGCCACGGCGGATTTGAAACACCTTTGCCACACGGACGAAAACCCGCCGCTGGCCGAAGCCGCCCGCGCGATCAACGCCCGGCTGCGCGCGGTGGTGGCTTCGGTGCAGGCCGCCTGGATGACGGACACGCCCCAGCCGTCTGCGCACGCCAAAGGTTCGGAAACCGAGGCGGCCAAGGCGGGCTGACCCCGGCGGAATATTCTTAATTATTTGAACCTGTAACCTTTTTTCCACTCGCGGCTCAAACCTTGGCAGACGAACGAATTTAATGATGAAAACCAAACGCATTGTGATTGTGGGCGGCGTGGCCGCCGGTGCCAGCGCCGCCGCCCGGGCGCGGCGGCTGTGTGAAAACGCTGAAATCATTCTCATCGAACGCGGCCCGGATGTCTCGTTCGCCAACTGCGGCCTGCCATATTTCATCGGCGGCGAGATCAAGCAGCGCGACGCGCTCGCCGTGCAAACCCCGCAGACGCTCAAGGCGATGCTCGCGCTCGACGTGCGCACCAGCACGGAGGCGGTGGCCATTGACCGTCCCAGCAAACGCGTGCAAATCCGCTCGCTGGCCAGCGGCACGGAAGAATGGTTGGCCTACGATCAACTTATTCTTGCGCCGGGTGCCATGCCGTTGCGTCCCGCGTTGTCCGGCATTGATGACCCGCGCATTTTCACTCTGCGTTCGCTTCAAGACACGGACCGCATCAAGGCTGCCGCCGCCACCGCGCAACGGGTCGCCGTGATAGGCGCGGGCTTCATCGGCCTTGAAATGGCCGAGCAGTTTGTGCATCTCGGCAAGCAGGTCGCGCTTGTTGAAATGCTTGATCAAATTCTGCCGCCGCTGGATCAACCCATGACGCTGCTCATGGCGGATGAATTGCGTCGGCGCGGCGTCGAATTGATTCTCGGTGATGGCATCGAAAGCTTTTCCGGCGAACCATCGCTGACTTGTCGCCTGAAATCCGGACGCACGGTTTCCGCTGATCTCGTCGTCTTGAGCATCGGCGTGCGGCCCGATACCGCGCTGGCTCGCGCTGCCGGTCTTGAACTCGGCCCGCGCGGTCACATTCGCGTCAACGGTTTCATGCAGACCAGCGACCCGGACATTTATGCGGCGGGCGACGCCGTCGAAGTGAAAGATCTCGTGACGGGCGATTCAGTCGCCGTGCCGCTCGGTGGCCCGGCCAATCGTCAGGGTCGGCTCGCGGCGGATCATATTTTCCGACCGGAGCAAACGAAGCCTTACACCGGGGCGCTGGGCACCGCCATTGTGCGCGCCTTCGACGTGGCAGCGGGCCTCACCGGCTGGTCGGAGAAGCGGTTGCGTGCGGCGAACCGTCCGTATCGCACCGTCACGGTCAATGACAATCATCACGCCGGTTATTATCCGGGCGCAAAACCGATGTTGCTCAAACTGCTCTGGGAACCGGAAACAGGCCGCGTGCTTGGCGCGCAAGCCACCGGTTTCCTTGGCGTGGACAAGCGGCTCGACGTCCTGGCCACCGCCATCGCAGGCGGCCTGACCATTGACGATCTCGCCCAGTTGGAATTGTCCTATGCGCCGCCGTTTGGTTCCGCCAAAGACATTGTGAACCTTGCCGCTTTTACGGCTTGCAACGCCCGCGACGGATTGGTCACACCGGTGGATGCCATCCCCGATGATCCGTCCGTGCAAGTGGTGGACACCCGGCCCGCGCCGCTGGTGCAGGCGCATCCGCTGACGCAGGTGCGGTCGGTCAACATTCCGCTGACGGCGCTGCGGCAACGGTTGGGCGAACTGGATCGCAATCGTCCGGTGGTGACGGTGTGCGCCTTTGGGAAAACCGCCTATTTTGCGGCGCGCATCCTGGCGCAAAACGGCTTTCAAGTTTCCACGCTCACCGGCGGCATTCGCGCCCACTTTGATCCGCGCAGCCCCGCGAAATTGCCTACGCCCTAATTCCATGAAGAAACACGCACTATCTGTTTTTCGGAAAGATCCCGAACGTCTCAACTGCGCCCAAGCTGTGCTGTATGCCTGGCGCGAAGTTTCCGGCGACACTGCCATCGCACTCGCGGATCTCAAACCGTTTGGCGGTGGACGGGCACCGGACGGACTCTGCGGCGCGTTGCACACGGCTTGCATGATCGCGCCTAACCTGGCGGAAGCGATGAAGCAGAATTTCGCCGCGCGGCTCGGCTCGATCTACTGCAAGGAACTGCGCGCGGCCAAAGTGCATCCGTGCGAAACCTGTGTCGTTCAGGCGACGGAACTACTTCTCCAAACCGAGCAAGACCGACGCAAGTAAGAACGATTCACTCCAGAAACCTTGGTATAGAATGACACCAACACTTTTAATTTACCTCCTGATTGGCGGCGGCGTGGGTGCCGGGTTGGGTTATTTCGGCAGTTGCAAATCCGGTGCCTGCCCGTTGACGGCGAACTGGCGGCGGGGCGCGTTTGTCGGTGCGGTCATGGGACTGTTGTTATATTCATCGTCCGGCGGCGCGGGGAATTCCACGGCGATGAATCAATCCACCGCCAACGTCAAGCACATCACCGAAACAGAGTTCGACACGGAAGTGACGCAATCGGCGGTGCCAGTGGTCATGGACTTTTACGCGACGTGGTGCGGACCGTGCCGCCAACTGGTGCCGACGATGGACAGCCTGGCAGATCAATACGCGGGCAAAATCAAGTTCGTCAAAGTCAACGTGGATGAATCGCCGAAGCTGGCCCAGAAATTTCAAGTGGAAGGCATCCCGAAGCTGGTGTTTCTCCAGCACGGAAAAACGGCGGGAACGTCCGTCGGTTTGGTTGCGAAGGAGGATTTGATTCTGCGGCTGGATTCGCTATTGCAAACCAACGCTCAACCCGCCGCCACCGGACGATGACCACTTCGCGCCAACGACCTGAACTCGCAACCCTGCCAGGACATCGTGCAAAAATCGCCGCGCTGGTCATCGTGATTGTCGGACTGGTTCTCTGGGCGTCACCGCCAACGGCGCTGGTGGCGGGCATCCTGTTCGCGCTTTTGATCGGGCATCCCTTTGCCCATTGGAATCACAACGTCACCAAATGGATGTTGCAAATTTGCGTGGTGCTGCTGGGCTTCGGCATGGATTTACCGGTGGTGCTGCGTTTGGGCCTCAACGGGTCGGTGTTCGCCGGCGTCACCATCGGAGCGACCTTGCTGCTGGGTTACTGGCTGGGACGCAAGTTGGCGCTGGACCAGAAAACGAGCACGCTAATTTCCGTCGGCACGGCCATCTGTGGCGGCTCGGCCATTGCGGCCGTGAGTTCGGTAATCGCGGCTTCGGAGGCGGAAATCGCTGTGTCCATCGGCACGATTTTCCTGTTGAACGCCGTCGCGCTATACATTTTCCCGCTCACAGGCCATCTGCTGCATTTGAGCCAGGCGCAATTTGGGCTGTGGGCGGGCGTGGCGATTCACGATATTTCCTCGGTGGTCGGAGCGGGCATGAGCTACGGGCCGGATGCGTTGGCGACCGCCACGGCGGTCAAGTTGTCGCGCACGCTGTGGATCGTGCCGCTGACGCTGGCCATTGCCTTCGGCATTGCCCGGCGGAAACCGGCGGGCGCGGACGGGCAAACCACAACGACCGGCAAAAAATTCAAAATTGCCGTGCCGTGGTTCATCGGATTTTTTCTGCTGGCCTCGCTGTTGCGGAGCACTGTGCCGGTCATTTCGACTTGGTCGCCGCAACTTTCGGAAATCGCACGGCGGGGCATGATTCTGGTGCTGTTCCTGATCGGCACTTCGCTGTCCGTCCGCGCCTTGCGGGCGGTGGGCTGGCGGACAGTGATGACGGGGCTGACGCTCTGGCTGTTTGTCAGCGTTGCGTCGCTGCTGGCCATTCTCTTTTTGAAACTCACAACGTGAATTTCATGCGCATAAAAAACTGCCAGCTTCTTATGAGATTCAGCAAAACCAATACTTTTGCCGGCGGAGCAATTAGCGGTTGGCAGTGCGCCAATTTAGTAGAACTTTAACCTATTGTTTATGGATGTCTTAACCCTTTCACGGATTCAGTTCGGCGCAACAGTCGCGTTTCATTATATCTACCCGCCGTTGAGTATCGGTCTGGGCCTCATGCTGGTGCTCATGGAAGGCGCGTGGCTCAAGACCGGCAACACGCTCTATCACCAGATGGCGCGGTTCTGGACAAAGGTGTTCGCGCTGACGTTCGCCATCGGCGTGGCGACGGGCATCGTGATGGAATTCGAGTTCGGCACGAACTGGGCGTCGTATTCGCGTTTTGTCGGCGACGTGTTCGGTAGCGCGCTGGCGGCGGAAGGCATTTTTGCGTTTTTCCTCGAATCCGGTTTTCTCGCAGTGCTGCTGTTCGGCTGGGACAAAGTCAGCCGCAAATGGCATTTTTTCTCAACGTGCATGGTCTGTCTCGGCGCGCATTTCAGCGCAGTGTGGATCATCGTGGCGAATTCCTGGATGCAGACGCCCGCCGGTTATCACATCGTCGGCGAAGGGATGCACGCCCGCGCGGAAATCACCGATTTCTGGCAACTCGTTTTCAATCCGTCTTCGATGGATCGTTTGTTTCACACACTCACCGCCGCGTGGTGCACGGGTGCCTTTCTCGTGGTGAGCGTCAGTGCCTGGTATCTGCTGAAAGGAAAACATATCGAATTTGCGCGCAAGTCGCTGAAAGTCGGCCTGACGGTGGCGCTCGTTGCGTCGTTGTTGCAAGCCGTCACCGGCCACAAGAGCGCGCAAGGATTGGAAAAAAATCAGCCGGCCAAACTCGCGGCGTTTGAGGGGCTTTACCAAACCACTTCCAACGCGCCGCTGGTGCTGGCGGGTTTTGTGGATGAGAAAAATGAAAAGGTGGTCGGTCTTGCCGCGCCGGGAATGTTGAGTTTTCTCACGCACAATGATTTTCACACGCCGGTTATTGGGCTGAACGAATTCAAGCCGGAAGACCGTCCGCCAGTCACGGCGTCGTTCCTGTTTTTTCATGGCATGGTCGGCATCGGTTTTGCGCTCATCGGCATCGCGGCGCTGGGCTTTTTATATTTCAAAAAAGGCACGCTGCACGAACGCCGCTGGCTGCTGTGGCTGATGGTTTTCTCCGTGCTCGGCCCGCAACTGGCCAACCAACTCGGCTGGTTCGCCGCCGAAGTCGGACGGCAACCGTGGATTGTCTATGGCGTGATGCGGACGCCGGAAGGACTTTCCGCCGTCGTGAAAGCAAATGTCGTTTTGTCGTCGCTGATTTTGTTCACGCTGATTTATTTCCTGTTGTTCGCCGTTTTCATTTATCTGCTCAACGACAAAATCCAGCACGGCCCGGATGACGCGGATCTGGTTCCGTCCGGCAAACTCGCGCTGCCCACCAAAAACTGAATCTGCCATGCACCTCGATCTCAATACCATCTGGTTCATCCTCGTCGGCGTTCTGTTGACCGGCTACGCCGTGCTGGACGGCTTCGACCTCGGCATCGGCGCGCTGCACCTGTTCACGAACAAGGATGAAGAACGCCGCGTCATGCTTAATTCCATCGGCCCGGTCTGGGACGGAAACGAAGTCTGGCTCGTCACCGGCGGCGGCGCGCTGTTCGCCGCGTTTCCGAACGTCTATGCCACGGCGTTTTCCGGTTTTTATCTCGCGTTGGTGTTGCTGCTCGTGGCGCTGATTTTCCGCGCGGTGGCGATTGAATTCCGCAGCAAGCGCCCGGAACGCTGGTGGCGGCGGATGTGGGACGTGAGTTTTTCCATCGGCAGCATCGTATCGTCACTGCTCATCGGCACGGCGCTCGGCAACATCGCGTGGGGCGTGCCGGTGGATGCCAACGGCGAATTTGCCGGGACTTTTCTTGGTCTGCTGACGCCATATCCGCTGCTCGTCGGCGTGACGACGGTGGCGCTGTTCATGATGCACGGTGCGATTTACGGCGTGATGAAAACGGAAGGCGAATTGCACGACAAACTGCGCGTCTGGGCGATGCGTTGCATCATCTTCTTCGTGATCTGCGCCGTGACGCTGACGATGGCGACACTGCTGTATGTGCCGCACATGGCGGCACGGGTGCGCGAAAATCCGTGGCTGTTCAGCGTGGCACTGGTAAACATGCTGGCCATCGCCAACATCCCGCGCGAATTTCATCATGGCAACGACGGCAAAGCGTTTCTCTCCTCGTGCGCCACGATTATCACGCTGATGGCGCTGTTCGCGCTGAACATTTTTCCGAACATGATTTACAGCCTGCCGCATCCCGAAAACAGCCTGACGATTTACAACGCCGCCTCGTCACCGAAAACGCTCGGCATCATGCTCGTCATCGCGTGCATCGGCGTGCCGGTGGTAATCGCCTATACGGTTTGCATCTACTGGATTTTCCGAGGCAAGGTGAAGTTGGATCGGATGAGTTATTGATTGATTGGAGTCAAAGCAAAACTGCCAGATAAATCGCCACGGCGAGTCCGATGATGGCCAGAAAACCGGCTACTAAAAAGGTGAATGCGACCCCGTATGCCTGCCTGAATTCGCCTCGGTCAAGCGCTTTGGTGTAACGATGATGCCGGATGGCGGCAATCAGGTTGACCATTATACCCGCCACGATAAGGGAAATGCCAACAGGGAGGGAAAGGCCGCTGCCATGCTGGGGAACAGTCATATTGTTGCTATGCGCAATTTCACGCAAAAACAGGCCGAAGCGGGCAACCACAAATCCGAATCCCATGAAAGCGATGCCGGTTCTGATCCAAGCCAGGAAGGTGCGTTCGGCAGCCATATAGATGCGCGGATCAGTCGGAGAATCTATCGTCTCATTCATGGCAGTGAAGCATAAGCCTGAACCCGCGTCAGTGAAAGCTCAACTGTGGGAGAGAGCAATCAGGCCGTTCGGCTAACAAAAACCGCAACTGGCTTGTAACTTTTCATTCGGCGTCGGCACAGTATAGGATATGTCGAACGCACCTGATCACCATTGATGAATTATTCTTGAATCCATGGACGCCGCCTTTTGGAACAACCGCTTCGCCGCGCCGCATTTTATTTACGGTGAAACACCGAACGTTTTCGTGGCAGAAGTGGCATCACAGATTCCCGCCGGACCGGTGCTTTGTCTCGCGGAAGGCGAAGGACGCAACGCCGTTCACCTTGCAACCCTTGGTCATCGGGTGACAGCGGTGGATCAATCCGAAGCCGGTTTGGCCAAAGCCCGGCGGCTCGCGGCTACTCGTGGCGTGGAAATTGAGACGGTGCTGGCGGACTTGGGAAACTTCATTATACAGCCGAGTGCTTGGTCTGGAATAGTCGCCACGTTTGCCCATTTGCCGCCTGCGATTCGGTGCCAAGTCCATGCGCAAGCGGTGCGGGGTCTGCGGCCGGGCGGTGTGTTTATTCTCGAAGCCTATACCCCGGCGCAATTGGCGTTCGACACCGGTGGGCCAAAATCCCCAGAACTGCTCATGACGCTGGCCGGCCTGCGGGATGAACTTGTGGGATTGGAATTTCTCGTGGAGCGCGAGATTGAGCGCGAGGTCATCGAAGGCAACGGGCATACGGGTCGCGGTGCGGTGGTGCAAATCCTCGCCCGCCGCCATGAGTAACAGCTTTGTCCAACGCGGTGGTTGGTGGGTGGTGGGGCAATTCCTGCTGCTGTTGGCCATCGCCATCCTGGACATCGCCGGTCACGCGGCGCTGAAGCCGCTGCCTATTTTCATTGGTGGTCTGGTCTTGATCGTGGCGGCCACGCTTTGCAGCCTCGCTGGATTGCTGGCGTTGGGGCGAAACCTGACGCCGTTTCCCAAGCCGTCGGCCAAGACAGAACTGGTCCAACACGGCATTTACGCCCACATCCGGCATCCGCTTTACACTTCCGTTTTTTGTGCCGCCGTCGGGTCGGCGCTCCTCTTTCAAAGCTGGCCGGCCTTGGTCGCTTCCGTGGGGCTGGGGATTTTCTTTGATGCCAAAGCCCGGCACGAAGAGCGTTGGCTGCGGCAGCAATTCCCGGATTACGCGAGGTATGAGCGACGCGTGCGGCGGTTTATTCCCGGAATTTATTGATTTGCCCGGACGGCAACGACGGCTTGACGGCGAGCGAGCGGCAAATTTAGGATTGCCGTCCGGTGCGTTTGCGGGCAAGGTGTTTGTGGCAATGGAGTTTGCCAACCCGCTTAAGGGTGAACCGCCTGACGATTTCAGCGCTGATAACTCCTACCGACAATCCGCAAATGAGCGGATAACGGTAGGATTTTTTTATGCTCTTATATCTCTGGGTTGGTCTCGGTAGTGCAATCGGCGGCATCCTGCGCTTCTGGCTTTCGGGCCTGCTGGCGGCCACCAAACTCGGCGCCACCTTTCCGCTCGGCACACTGTTCGTCAACGTGACCGGCTCTTTCATCATCGGCTTCTTCAACGCCAGCACCAGCACCGACGGACGCTTTTTTGCGCCGGCAGCCATGCGGACATTTTTCATGATTGGTATCTGCGGCGGCTACACGACGTTTTCCTCGTTCAGCCTGCAAACGCTGAACCTGGTCAACGACGGCGAATGGCTGCGGGCGGGGACCAATATTTTTCTTTCGGTTATTTTGTGCCTGGCGGGTGTATGGTTGGGGCACACGCTCGCAAACTTTATGAACTCAACCTCTGGAGTCTAACTATGCAAATTCCCCATGACGCGGTGCTACTGCGAATCTTCATCGGCGAAAGCGACCGCTGGCATCACCAGCCGCTTTACGAGGCGCTGGTGCTCAGGGCGCGGGAAATGCACTTCGCGGGCGCGACGGTGCTGCGCGGGCCGATGGGCTTCGGCAAATCCAGCCGGATGCACACGGCAAAAATTCTCCGGCTCTCGATGGACTTGCCGCTGGTCATTGAAATCGTGGACAGCGAGGAAAAAATCAACACGTTCCTGCCCGTGCTGGATGAAATGATGAAGGGTGGTTTGGTGACGCTGGAAAAAGCGCGGGTGATTGACTATCGCGCCGGGGAAATTCCTCCCGCCCAAAGCTGATTAAAGCGTATGACGGATAACATCTGGTATGTTGCCGCGATCTGGATGGGGCTGGCGTTTATCGCCAGCTTGATTTCCATCCGCCTGGGCATATCGGTGGCGCTGATCGAAATTGTGGTCGGGGTCATCGTCGGCAACATCCACTTCCACGGCGGGCAGCATATTCTGCAAACGACGGACTGGATCAATTTTCTGGCGATGCTGGGCAGCGGCGTGTTGACGTTTCTGGCGGGGGCGGAAATTGACCCGGCTTCGCTGCGCGCCAATCTGCGCGCGAGCATGACAATTGGGCTGGTGTCATTTCTGCTGCCGTTTGTTTGTGTCTGGCTGTTTGCACAATTCGTCCTCGGCTGGCCGCTGCATCAGGCCCAAATCGCGGGCATTGCACTCTCGACGACATCCGTGGCCGTGGTCTATGCCGTGATGATCGAAGGCGGGCTGGGCCAGACACCGATGGGCAAAACGATTCTCGCCGCTTGCTTCATTACGGATTTCGGAACGGTGCTGGCGCTCGGCACACTCTTTGCCGACTTCAACTGGTGGCTGGTGATTTTCATTGTCGTCACGGCGGTGATGCTCTGGTTCATGCCGATCTGGACGCAGTTCATTATCACCAAACTCGGCGCTACGCGCGTGAGCGAGCCGGAAGTGAAATTCATTTTCCTCGTGCTGTTCTTCCTCGGCGGGCTGGCGTCTACGGCCAAGAGCGAAGCGGTGCTGCCGGCGTATCTGGTCGGGTTGGTGGTGGCGGGCGTATTCCTGCGGGACAAGACGCTGATGCACCGGATGCGGAGCATCGCGTTCACGATCTTTACCCCGTTTTATTTCATCAAGGCCGGGCTGTTTGTCTCGCTGCCGGCGATCTGGGGCGCGCTCGGGGTGATTGCGCTGCTGCTGGCGCTGAAAATTGTCACGAAATACATCGGCGTGTGGCCGACGACCAAACTGTTTTACATGGGCAACCGCGAGGCGCATTACACGACTCTGCTGATGGCGACGGGCCTGACATTCGGCACGATCTCCGCGCTGTTCGGCCTGCAAAACCACATCATTGACCAGTCGCAATACACGGTGCTGGTGACGGTGGTGATATTAAGCGCGTTCGTGCCGACGCTCATCGCGCAGAAATTTTTCCAGCCGCCCATTGAAACGATGGTGGCCTGGGGCAAGACTTACGCGGAAAAAATCAACGGCAAGCAACCGCGCCAACCGGCGCAAACTGGAAAGTGAGGTCATTATGTTCACGAAAATCCTAGTCGGTTATGATGGCTCGAAAGGCGGGAAACTGGCGCTCGAACGCGCCGCCATCGCCGCCAAAAACAATCAGGCCCAACTGACGGCGGTCTGGGTGCGGCAGCCTTTGCCAAGACATGCGGATCTGCCTGGCGAATCCGAAGGCGAAACCGAAGCTGCCGCCGACTATTTCGAGGAACGCCAGCGGGAAGTGGCGGAAGCGGCCAAGAGCCACGGCATCGAGATCGGCTGTGAAAGCCGCGCCGGCCACGCCGCCAAAGTCATCGTGAACATGGCCAACGATGGAGGTTACGACCTGATTGTGGTGGGCCACAGCGACCATTCCGGTTTGTGGGGCCGTTTGCTGGGCGACACTGCCGACCGCATCGCCGACCACGCGCATTGCAGTGTGCTGATTGTTAAATAATAAATTCCAAAACCGAAATATTGAACAAATCAACATTATGACAAATATACAAACCATCACGGCGCAAGAAATCCTCGACTCGCGCGGCAACCCGACCGTCATGGTCAGCGTTGCGCTCAACAATGGCATCACGGCGACGGCCTGCGTGCCGAGCGGTGCCTCCACCGGCATCCGTGAAGCGGTGGAACTGCGCGACGGCGACGCCAAGCGCTACGGCGGTAAGGGCGTGCTCAAGGCCGTGGCGAACGTGAACAAAATCATCGCGCCGAAACTGAAAGGCAAATCGCCGCACGCGCAGAAGGAAATTGACGCGTTGCTGATAAAGCTCGATGGCACGGAAACCAAATCCAAGCTGGGCGCGAATGCACTGCTGGGCGTTTCGATGGCGGTTTGTCGCGCGGCGGCACTGGATGCCAACCTGCCGCTTTACGCCTACATCCGCAAATTGCATGGGTCCAAAGGAGCGTTCGTTTTGCCCACGCCGATGATGAACGTGGTCAATGGCGGCGCGCACTCGACCAACAACGTGGACTTTCAGGAGTTCATGCTGTTTCCCATCGGCGCACCGACGTTTGCGGAAGCCCTGCGCTACGGCGCGGAGACGTTCCATGCGCTGAAAAAGATTTTGCAGAAGCGCGGCCTCGTCACCGCCGTGGGCGACGAAGGCGGTTTTGCGCCGAATCTCAAGACGAATGACGAAGCGGTGGAAGTGATTGTGGAAGCCATCAAGGCGGCGGGCTACAAGCCCGGCAAGGACATCGCCATCGCGCTCGACCCGGCGGCGAGCGAGTTTTATGACAATGGAAATTATGTTTTCAAAAAATCCGATCAGTCGCGCAAGACGCCGGCAGAAATGGTGATGCTCTACGGCGAGTGGGTGAAGAAATATCCCATCGTTTCGCTGGAAGACGGCATGGGCGAGGAAGACCGCGCCGGCTGGAAAACCATTACCCAGACGCTCGGCAAGAAAATGCAATTGGTTGGCGATGACAACTTCGTCACCAATCCGAAGATTTTCGCCGAAGGCATCCGCGACGGGATTGCCAACGCGATTCTGATCAAGCTGAACCAAATCGGCACGGTGAGCGAAACGCTGGAAACCGTGGCGATGGCGCAGAAGGCGAATTATGGCGTGGTGATTTCGCATCGTTCCGGTGAAACGGAAGACGCCTTCATTGCGGACTTCGCGGTGGGCACGAACGCGGGCCAGATCAAGACAGGTTCGCTGTGCCGCTCGGAACGCATCGCCAAATACAACCGGCTGCTGGCCATCGAACGCGAGCTGGGCAAGAAAGCGCGCTACGCCGGGGCGGAGTTTAAGGCGTGAAAGCCGTGACACCAGAGCAAACACCCGAAGGATAGGATTAATTCAACCAGGCAGGTCTTTGCCTGTGGTGGTCACGGTAAGTTTGCCGTGTTTCACGCCCTTGGCGGCGATGAGTTCGTCGGCAATCTTGCGGATGACGCTGGCCTTGCCACGCACAATCAAAACCTCCAGGCAGTTGTGATGATCCAGATGGACGTGGACGGTGGAGAGAATCGCGTCGTGGTGGTCGTGCTGGATGTCGGTAAGGCTCGCCTGCAAATGCGGCTTGTGATGGTCATAGACGAGCGTGATGGTGCCCGCGATCTCGCCGGAATCATTGCGCTGGCGGTGTTCGACGAGTTGCGCACGAATCATGTCAGCAATGGCGAGCGAGCGGTTGTCATAGCCTTTTTCGCCGGTCATCTCGTCGAGCTGTTCAAGCAACGCAGGTGGCAGGGAAACGCTGAAACGCGTGGCGATATCTTTTTTCATGCAACAGTCAGACGATAACAAAGACGGTTGCCGCGTCAACCCGTCCGCGCCGCAGAATTATGAATTTTGTTCCGGTTATTTTCCAGCATCGGATGCCGGCAGTCGTTCGATGGTGAAAAGTTTGTTTTCGGAAAGTCGTCCGCATTCGGTGGAAAGCGCCGCCAGTTGGTCGTCGGGCTGGTGACGAATGTTTTCCAGATATTTCTGATCCGGCTTGAACAGCAAAACCGGCCCGGTGCCGTCCTTGCGCTGAACGCTCACATGGATGTCGGACATCGTCATGACTTCGCCGAGCCGGATGTCCAGCCGGCCCACGCTGTTGCCCGTGCCGACGATCAGTCCGTCCGCAAGGCAGGAATAGGGCGTCTTCAGCGGGATGTAGCAAATGATGTCCAGTTCATGCTGCCCCCAGGTGCCGCCCAATTCGCGCAGCGCCGCCTTGCCCATGCGCCAGCCGAGGACGTTCCACGGGCCGACGTGACCGTGAACCTGTTTCAACTCATACATCCAGTTGGTGGATTCAACCGACTGGTTCCACAGGTTTGCTCCTGGCGTGGAGCGGGTCACCGCATTTGTTTCGTCATGCGCGAAAAGTCTGGCAGCGGTCAGGATGGCAATAACTGGTAGGAGGCCAACGATGAGGGATTTTGTTTTCATAGAATTATCAAGGGGTTTACTGGTTGTTAAATTGCGTTCCATTGCGGTCGGCAAAACGAACGAGGACGCCGCCTTCACCAGTGCGGCGATACCAACTGTCGCTCGTCAGCGGCGCGTAGGCGTTCTGGCTGCGGGCGCTGTCCGGCTGTGGGCCGAGGCTCCAAATCACCCAGCGCACCGGACTGTTTTTGGCATCCGCAAAATATTTTCCGCCGCCGCTCATGTCCGGCGTGTTGGTCGGAACCCATAGGGAATAATCTCCAGCGGGCACCCCATTCAGTAGTTGCGGGCCGGGCGTGGCGTATTTGTAAGTGTGGCCGGGATTAAACAAATCTTCCATGTCGGCCTCCAGGCCGCCCTGCGTGCTGTGTGGCAGATAATGCTCGTTCGCCAGTTCCACCGGCAGTTCACACCAGTGCTGCATGAGGCTGCTGTTGCAGTTTACACGCACCGGCGGAAGTTTGGCCCCGTAATCCATCGAATACATTTCCAGCGCCAGCCCGATGCCGTTCAGCTCTACACGCACCCGCGCCACTTTCGTTTTTTCCTTCGCCCGCGCTAGCGCGGGCAGCAGCAACGCCGACAGAATACCGATGATGGCAATGACCACCAGCAGTTCAATCAAGGAAAATGCCCGGGCGGCTTTCATCGCTCATTGCACGCGTTGTAGGCGGAAAAACTTCTGTGCGCCGCCGGGTGTCAGCACCACGGTGTTCTGACCATTCATCAATGCCGGCATATTGGTGATCGCCGTCCAGTTCGGGCTGGTCAAAGAATCGCTGCTTTGCACCTGATAATTCGCCAGCGCCGCCGGCCAGGTGATGACCGGTTGGTTCGCCAGATTCAACACCGCGCTGGACGACGGCGTGATTTCCTGCACGAACAATTTATAGCCAAACGTGCCGTCGGTTCCGGAGCCGGTTTCCTGGATGAAAACACCGGTCGCGTCGAACTGGTTTGTCGGCGCGGGGCCGAGGTCGTAGAGAGGATGAATCAGCGGGAACTGCCGTCCGTCGCCGTCCGTCGCCGTGCAATGGCGCGAGTTCCAGTCCGAATTTGTGTTCCAGCCGGTGCTGCTCACCAGCGTCAGGCCGTTGATGCGCACACGCTGTCCTTGATAATGTTCGCCGCCGGTGGCGCGAGTCGGATCAAAAATGTCGTAATGCCCCGTCGCACTCAAATTTGTGCCAATGACTGACGATAACGAAATTACCTGTGGCGCGGGCAGTCCAAAATTGGATGACACCAGAGAAATGGAGAAATCCACAGCCGGATCAGTGCTGTGTTCCTCGTTGATGTTTTGCATCCCGCCGTAAAAGAGCGAGCCATTCGCCGTGATCATCACCAAGTCGCCTCTGTGAAAAGCACGGCCGGTTGCCGGGTCATGACTCACACGCTCCACTTCGGAAGCCCAGACCGGATTGTCGTAGCTGGCGCTGCCGTCGTGCGGTTTCCATGGCAGATTACCATAGTTCTGCCCCATCCAACATTCGACGCCGCCCCGGTCACTGCCGCCAAGTGCTTGCACAAATACTTGCCACTGGCCACCAAGGTTGAAAGCGTTTGCGCCGCTGTTCCACGGGAGAAAATTTGGTGTGGAATTAAGCATCTCGTCGGGATCGGTCAACAGCACGCCCACCAGCGTAATGGGAAAACTTCCATCCCAAGTGCTGACACCGTTGGCATCCACAGCTTCAAGGTTGGAAAACGATTCCGCCCGGGCACCTCCTATAGTTATCAACGCAGTGATGGCAACCCCTAGAAATATAGAACGGGTGGCTTTTGCAACTGATTGAAAAATCAGTTTTGGAGTATTTGAAGCAATTGCTTGGCCGGTGGGTTTTAGATGCGTATATGCGTTCATAAATAGGTGTTTGAAATTCACTTATATGGAGCGTCCTTTTCATTCCGCACCAATATCCGCCCGGCCACCAGAGCCAGGCCGAACATAACCAGCGTGCCGACCGCGCCCGCCACCGCCGTGGCGATGGCTTCCGAACTGATGCCGGGCATTTTGTAATCGGGAATCCACGTCTTGATGAGCGTGGCGGCGCGGCCTTCAAAGCCGAATTGCCGGGCAACCTTGTCCAGTCCGTCCGGCCAGGCGCAGGCGTAGGGAGAAACGAAGATGGCCAGCCCCAGCGCGATGACGAGGCCGAACGCCAGAAATTCCCAGCCGGTGCCGCTACCACCAGTGGTGGCATTTTCGGCTTCAAGCAAATCTGGTCTGGTTCGCGCAATGGTGAGAATGACCAGCGACGTGATCAACCCCTCGCCGATGCCGATGAGCGCGTGAGTGCCGAGCATGGCGGGGAACACGACGGCGGGTGCGAGCGTGCCGGACAAGGCCAGTTCACCCGCACAAGTCAATGACGCCAGCACGGTGGAACACCACGCGGCGAAAAACACGGCGGCGATGCGGCCGCGCAGTCCGGGCAGAAACCGGAACACCGCACGATAAATGGTGTAGCCAACCATGGCACCGATGAAGGCCATGTTGAAAATGTTCGCCCCGAGCGCCAGCACGCCGCCATCGCTGAACAGCAGCGCCTGCACAAGCAGGACACAGGCAATCACGATGGCCGCCGCGCCGGGTCCCAACAGCACGGCCGCCAGCACGCCGCCAAGCAAATGGCCGGAGGTGCCGCCGGCCACGGGGAAATTGAGCATCTGCGCCGCGAAAACGAACGCCGCGCCCAAACCCATTAGCGGAATCTTATTGCGCGGCAAGGTGCGGTTGACTTGGCGGGCGGCGACGGCGAGCCCGCCGGCGGACAGCGCGCCGGTGAGGGCGAGGGTTTTGGCATCGAGGAAACCGTCGGGGATGTGCATATAATCTTGCTCAGTCAACGCATTTGCTTAAAGTATTACGAACTAAACGCATAGTAATAAATTAGGTGTTACGGTCAACTAAAATGATAATAACGCGCTGAACGGCATTCCCGAAGCAGCGCCACCCAGCATGGGCGGACATCATCTACATCCCCACGACCACGGCGACGGACACAAACATAGCCCGCTGGAACGCTGGCCGGCGGGCGGCAAGCTGGCCGGGGCGTTGATCCTGGTGCTGACAATCGTCCTGTTGCCGCGCTCGGCCGTGACCGGATTGCTGATCGTGGGAGCCGTGATCGCCGGACTGCTGGCGGTCAGCCAGATTCCGCTCTGGCATCTGGTGAAACGGCTGCTGCTGCTGGAACCGCTGGTGCTGGGTGTGGCGGGCCTGATGTGGTTTCAGCCGGGCGGCGGCAAGATTTTTGCGGTGGTGATGCTCAAGGCGAATCTGTGTCTGCTCACGACCCTGCTGCTCTCAAACACCACGCCGTTCACGGAATTATTGCGGGTGCTGCAACGGCTGTGGGTGCCGTGGATCTTCGTCACCACGCTGACGCTGATGCACCGGTATCTATTTGTGCTGGCCGACGAGGCGGAGCGGATGCGCCGGGCCCGCGCCAGCCGGACGTTCACGCGCGGACGGCGCTGGCAATGGCTGGCGCTGGCGTCGGTGGTGGGGCAACTCTTTGTGCGGGCATCGGAACGGGCAGAACGGATTTACAACGCCATGTGCGCGCGCGGCTGGAAATGACATGAACGCCATTGAAATCACCGATCTGAAATACCGCTACCGCGATGGCACGGAAGCGCTGCGCGGCATTAGTTTCCGCGTGCTGCCCGGCGAGTGCATCGCGCTGCTTGGCCCAAACGGTTCCGGCAAATCCACCCTGCTGCTGCATTTGAATGGCTTGTTACCGGAAAAACTCTCCGGTGATGGCGCGGTGAAAATTTATGGCGAGCCGGTCGCGGCCAAAAATCTGGAGCAAATCCGGCGACAGGTCGGGTTGGTGTTTCAAGACCCGGACGACCAGTTGTTTTGTCCGACGGTGGCGGAAGACGTGGCGTTTGGTCCGCAGCAACTCGGCTTGGCCGAAACCGAGATAGCGGCCCGAGTGAAAAAATCCCTGGCGCAAGTCGGGCTGGCCGGATTTGAGGGCCGGCAAACACATCATTTGAGCCACGGCGAGAAACGCCGTGCCTGTCTCGCGGGCGTGATGGCATGCGAGCCAGCGGTGCTGGTGCTGGACGAGCCGACGAGCGACCTCGACCCGCGTGGTCGGCGCGAGTTCAAGGCCATGCTGCGGACGCTGCCGGCAACCAAACTGATTGCCACGCATGATTTGGAACTGGCGGTTGAACTGTGCGCGCGGACCATCATTCTGGATCACGGACAAATCATCGCCGACGGGCGCACGGTGGAACTACTTTCCGACGAAAAGCTGATGCTCGCGCACGGTTTGGAGCGACCACATATTTTGCATCATCTTCATCCGCATTGAGCGGATAACGCTGGATTTAGCGGGGCAATCTTGGGCACTCGATGAGACCGAAGGCAAAGTTTGCGGCGCTGGTTGCGGTCGTGGTAGAATAATTCAGGCAATGGAGTTTGCCCGCCCGCTTTGTGGCGAACCGCCTTCAGGCTGATGACTCCTACCGAACCGACTTATTATGTCACGGTAGCGAGCCATGCAAACAACCAGTTCAATCAATCCTCACTCGCTCGCGCTCCCGTTCGTCGGGCGGAGAAAGGAAGTGGCGCGGCTGGAACGGCTGCACGCGGCGCGTCAGCACGCGCTCATCCTTGGCCCGGCGGGCGTGGGGAAAACGGCGTTGATCCATCAGGCCGCCCGCCGGCTGCCGCTGCTGGTTTGTCCGCAATCCGTCCGGCTCTCGGAACTGGTCGGCGCGTTGGAAAATCAGCTTGGGCTGGAGGCTGGGAAACAGCATTTGATTCCGCGCAAGAATCGCGTGTTGCGGGCGCTGGCCGGGAAGCAACGAACCGTTGTGTTCGACGGCGTGGGCTGGACGACGCCCCGGCTGAGTTCCTTTCTGGAATGTGTCATGGAGCGCGCGGCGGTGTGGATGGTCACGCGGTCAGAACATTCGTGGGACATCGGCCATGTTTGGCCGCGGCTGGGACATTTCGAACGCGTGGAGTTGCATCCGTTTCATCCGGCAGAGACGCGCGAACTGGTCGCCGCCGCTGTCGCCGCAGGGCAGATACCGGGCGAAGCGTTGAATATCGTCGAATGGCTGCAACGTCGCTCGAACGGCAGTCCGCTGGTGTTGCGCGAATTGTTGGAGGAACTGGCGACTGGTCGCTATGACTTGAGCAATCCGCACGCGCTAAAGTTGCTGGATTTGGATCGCCGCATCCATGAAATTTTCCCGGCGAACCAGGAGTCCGCCGGTTTGACAAAGAAGAACCATGACAAAAAATACAACTGAACATACTCCCGCACCGGCGAACAAGCGCTGGCTCAACCGCACGGTGCTGGGGATCGGGCTGGCGTCGCTGTTCAGCGACTGGTCGCATGAGATGGCGACGACGGTCATGCCCGCATTTCTCGCGACGATGGGCGTGGCGGCGTTTTGGGTGGGATTGATCGAAGGCGTTTCCGACGGGTTATCGAGTTTCGCCAAAATGGCGAGCGGCTATTACACCGACAAACTGCAACGGCGCAAGCCGGTGGCGGTCATCGGGTATCTGGTGACGGCGCTGGGCACGGCCTCCTTTGGATTGGCGACGGCGGCGTGGCACGTCTTGCTGGCAAGGGCGTTTGCGTGGCTGGGGCGCGGCGTGCGGACACCGGTGCGGAAGGCGCTGCTGGCGGGTTCGGTGACAAAGGAAACCTACGGCCGCGCGTTCGGCTTCGAGCGGATGATGGATACGCTGGGCGCAATTGTCGGCCCGGCCACGGCGTTCTTCCTGCTCGGCGTGTTTCATCATCACTATCCAACGCTATTTGCGGTCACGCTGATTCCGAGTCTGATCGCGGTGGGGCTGATCGCGTTTGCGGTGAAGGAGAAGGAACGCAAGCCCGTGCCGCACGTTTCATTCGGCGAACGGCTGCGGATGCTGCCGCCATCCTTCCGCAAGTTTCTCGTCGCCGTCGGCTTGTTTGGTGCGGGCGACTTCGCCCACACGCTGCTGATATTGCTGGCGGCGCAGAAACTCACGCCGGAATTGGGCGCGACGAAAGCGGCGAGCATCGCGGTGGGACTCTATGTGCTGCACAACGTATTCTATGCGGGCTTCGCGTTCGTGGCCGGCTGGCTGGCGGATCGTTTCCCCAAAAACCGGGTGCTGGCAAGTGGCTACGCACTCGCTGCGGTGATGGCGCTCGTGATCATTTTCCTCCCGCTGACGGTCTGGACGCTCGCCGGCATCTTCATCCTGGGCGGTGTGTATGTGGCGATGGAGGAAACGCTGGAGGATTCGTTTTGTGCCGAACTCGTGGGCGAGGAACATCACGGCATGGCGTTCGGCACGCTGGCGACGGTCAACGGAATTGGTGATTTTCTATCGAGCATCATCGTGGGGACGCTGTGGACGGCGTTTGGAACGAGCGTGGCATTCGGTTACAGCGCGGTGCTATTCGCGATAGGGGCGGTGATGGTATTGAAACTTCGTCCGAAGACCTGACCAGCTAACGAACGTGGCAGGCTGGGAAAAATTTTAACTGAAATTTAACATTCAACGACCAGAAGGTAGTTATTTTACGAGCATGAAAAAATCAACATGGTTTAAGTTTAGCGCGGCAATTGAACTTTCTGGCAGGCGAATCATATTCGCCGCCCTCGCGGGCGCGCTGCTGCTGCCGCTCGCCGGGCAGGCGGCAGACAAGGGCAAGGCCGAGCATGTGGTGGTGGTGGTGTGGGATGGGATGCGCCCGGATTTCATCAGCCGTGAACACACGCCGACGCTGTATCAACTGGCGCAGGACGGAACTTTTTTTCAGAACCATCATCCGGTGTATATCAGCACGACGGAAGTGAACGGCACGGCGCTCAACACGGGCGAGCATCCCGAACATTCGGGCATCATGGCCAACCGGGAATACCGGCCGCAGATTGATAAAACGAAGTCCATCGCCATGGAAGACGAAGACGCCATGCGGCAGGGCGATTTGATTTCCGGCGGCCATTTCATCGCGGTGCCGACACTGGCGGAAATCATCCAAGGCGCGGGTTTTCCCACGGCCATCACGGGCACCAAATCCGTGACGCGGTTGCTCGACCGCGCCGAAGAACGCACCTCGGCCAGCGCCAAGGCATCCGTGGATTTTTTCAAAGGCGACATTTTGCCGGCGGCGGCGATGACGACGCTGGTGGACGCGAATGACGGCCAGCCGTTTCCGGCCAAAATCAATTTTCCGAACGTGGCGCAAGATGCTTGGACGACGAAGGCGCTGACGGGCGGGCTGTGGAAAAATGGCGTGCCGAAATTCTCCGTGCTGTGGATGAGCGACCCGGATTACACGCAACACAACAATGCGCCGGGTTCACCCGAAGCCCTGGGCGCGCTGGAAAGCGTGGATCGCGACCTGGCGACGGTCTTGCAAACGCTGGCGGATAAAAAACTCCGCGACAAAACCGACGTTTTCGTCGTGTCGGATCACGGTTTCTCGACGGTCGAACGATCGGTGGACGTGGCTGATTTACTCCAACAGGCAGGTTTCAAGGCGGCGAAAAAATTCAATGACCCACAGCCGGGCGACATCTTGGCGGTGGGGCTGGGCGGAAGTGTTTCGTTGTATGTCGTGGGCCATGACGAAACGGTCATCCGCAAACTGGTGGAATTTTTTCAAGCATCGGATTTTGCAGGCGTGATTTTTTCACACGTCGCTATCGAGGGAACTTTTCCGCTGGAACAAGTGCGCGTGGCCACGACGAACGCGCCGGATGTGCTGGTAGCCATGCGGTGGAACTCCCGAACGAACGTCTTTGGTGCGCCGGGATTGTTCGTGGCGGACACGAACAAAAAAGGCGCGCACGGCTCGCTGAGTCCGTTTGACATGCACAATACGCTGGTAGCGGCGGGGCCGGATTTCCGGCGCGGGTTCAAAGACGCGCTGCCCACCGGCAACATTGACCTCGCCCCGACGATTTTGTGGGTTCTCGGCATCCAACCGCCGCAAAAAATGGACGGGCGCATTTTGAGCGAGGCGGTGAAGGGATTGAAGGCGCCCAAGGGCAAGTCGGAGCAAAAGACTCTGGAAGCGGCCAATGAGAGCGACAGCCTGCACTGGCGGCAGTATTTAAAGACCTCCAACGTTGGCGACACGATTTATTTTGACGAAGGCAACGCGGTGAAATAAATCTGGCCCGACGACAAACTGAAAGTGTTCCAACATGATTCTTACACTCAAACGGGCAGGCAAAATTCTGCTGCTGGCGACTTTGCTGCTAGTCGTTGGCACGGGAGCCTATGCGGTTTATTTAGTGGCCGAACATAACCTGCATATCGTGGCGACGGGACAAATTTACCGGTCAAGCCGGATGAATCCTGAGGTTTTGGCGCAGGTGGTGCAAACGCACAGCCTCAAAAGTGTTTTGACTTTGATCGGCACGAACCGGGCCGAAGGCGAAACCCTGCAACGGCTGGGCGTGGAGTATTTCACCTACAATCTTTCCGACCGGCAGGAAGTCACGGACGAGCAGATGGAAAACATCCTCGCCACCATCCGCCGTGCGCCCAAGCCGCTGCTCATCCATTGCAAGGCGGGCGCAGATCGAACGGGGCTGGTGGCTGCGCTCTACCACTACGGCATTGAAGGCCAGCCCGCCGCCGTGGCGGACGGTGAATTGACCGTTTGCTATGGTCACTTGCCCGCCGGGCTGGGATTGGGCACCAGCGCGATGGATCGTTCCTTCTGGCGTTATGCGGCCAACCACGCGCCGGGGAGCGTCACCAACAGCCCGTAACCGGAAATTTTCCAACCATGCGCCCGATGAAACCGAAGTTGAAACAACTCTTCAAATGGAGCGGCTTGCTGCTGCTGACACTGGCGCTGGCGGTGGGCGGTTATGTGCTATATCTGCTGGCGACGGATAATTTTCATGTGGTCGTGGCGGGACAGGTTTACCGTTCGGGCCAGATGAACGGCAAGGCGCTGGCGCGGGTCATCCATGAGCGCGGCATTCAGAGCGTGGTCAACCTGCGCGGGGGTAGCGGCGCGGATGACTGGTATCGTGATGAAACCAACACCACACATCAGCTTGGCGTGGGCCATTACAATTTCGCGCTGTCTGCTGGGCGCGAAGTCAGCGATGCAGAAATAGAAGACATCATGGCCACGCTACGCCAAGCGCCAAAACCGGTATTGATTCACTGCAACGGTGGAGCTGACCGCACGGCGTTAATTTCGGCCATCTACCTTTACACCACCCAAGGCGAGACGGCGGCGGAAGCCAATCGGGCATTGAATCCGCTCTATGGCCATATCCCGCATCTGCACTGGCGGTATTCCATCGCGATGGATCGCTCCTATTGGCGTTATGTCAGCAACCACACGGCGCAGTTGGAATCAAAGCTGCCAGCCAATACGGTTTCTCCATGAAGGACGCGCCTGCAAAATCATTCCCGCTTGCTGCTACAAGTGGTGTGTGAATTAAATCCAAATTGCCGTGAATCAACATTTACTGCAAAATTGCAAAATGAAAACCCCTGCAATCACCGCCTTGCTTTTCGCGACCATTCTGGCAGGTGCGACCGTGACAGCGGAAGTGCAAACGTCAGAAATCGCGGTGACGCCGGCCGTGCGCCAGTCCAACCAAACCGAACTGACTTGGTCGGTTGACCTGCCAAACGCACTGGTTCGGGCAAAAGCGGAAGGCAAATCTGTCCTGCTTTTTTTTCACGGTTCCGACTGGTGCCCTCCTTGCGTCGAGATGCAACGTCATGTTTTTGCCTCCCCGGAATTTGTTCAATACGCCCGCCGCGCGCTGGTTCTCGTGGATGTGGACTTTCCGCAAAAGTCTGCGCAAAGCGAAGAATTAAAGCGGGCCAACCTGGCATTGAAAGTCCGATTCAATTTAAGCCGTGAACCGGGCGAAGGTTTTCCGACCATCGTCTTGTTGAATGACGCTGGCGAAACACTTTTTCAGGAAACCGGCTACGTTGGTGGTGGACCGGCGGAAGTCCTGCCGAAACTTCAACGCCACACCGGCACGGGCGTGCCGCCAGTCGCTCCGGCGGCTTTTAAGAATGTGAGCGTTGATGAATTTGCCCGTCTCGTGGACGACAAACAAAACGTGATTCTGGATGTGCGCACACCGGAGGAATTTCAAGCCGGCCATATTTCGGGGGCGGTGAACTTGGATTTCAACGCGCCAGATTTTCAAACCAAAGCCGCCGCGCTCGACCGGAGCAAAACATATCTGGTGCATTGTGCCAGCGGCGTGCGCAGCGCCAGAGCGTGTGACAAGCTCAACCATCTTGATTTCCCCAACCTGTATAATCTTCCCGGCGGTTTCAGGGCGTGGGCCAAAGCCGGCAGGCCGGTCGCGAAATAAACTTCGGACTATGCACTTTTTTGCGCTGGTGCTGGCCAGGCTGCTTCGCTTCTCGCTTGGCTAAGTAAAGACTGCGCGGAATATGCTGCTTCTGGCCAGTTTGTGTTAGACCGATTTCGACATTCTGAATGGGATGCGCAGCGGAATGTTTGTAACTTTTCCGGGCCTCGGGGTTCAGTAAAGGCAGCAACGATGGACTTTACCATGAAAAACATCATCGAACTGACCGAAACCAATTTTGAAGCCGAAGTCCTGCGCGCCCCCGGCCCGGTGCTGGTGGATTTTTATGCGCCGTGGTGCGGACCGTGCAAGATGCTCGCGCCGCTGTTGGAGCAATTCGCCGCCGAATTTGCCGGCAAGGTGAAATTTACCAAGCTGAACATAGATGAAGCGGCTACGCTGGCTAACGAATATGAAATCAGCAGCGTGCCGACGCTGATGGTGTTTCGTGGTGGTGAACCGGTGGATCAGGTCGAGGGCTTTTATGGTCCGCGCCAGTTCAAGGCATGGCTGGAGAAAGCAGCGACCGCCGCCGTTACTGATTAAACTACAAATGTGCGGAGATCAGTTGAATTATTTTTATGCCCTTATATTTCTGGGTAGCCATCGGCAGTCCGGTCGGCGGCGTCTTGCGCTGTGGTCTTTCCTCTGGGCGACGGTTGGAAGTCCGGGGCAACCTGCTCCAAGTGGATGGCTTGGACGTTCTGGATAATATGCCGTTGCTCGCTGTCAAGCGTTACATCCCGTCCTTCGACGTGTTCCCAGCTCCGAGAAGCGGTTGGTGTGACAACTTGAAAAGTAGTTTTATGGTGGCGGATAACCGGTTTGAAGCGGACAATAATCCGGCTGCCCAACGCCTATGAAATTGCTGCTTTCCAAACCCGTTCGGTCATTTGCCAAATGGCTCGTGGTGGCCTTGGTCCTTGGCTTCGCATTCTACCGCTTGAAATTTGCGCCCGTGCCGGTGATGACGCAGCCCGTCGCGTCCGGGCCGGTCGTGGCGGAAGTCATGGGCACGGGCACGCTGGAAGCGCGCGTCAAGACGACCATCAGCCCGCGCATTCAAGAGCGGCTCGCCGAAGTGCTCGTGGACCAGAACGATTCCGTGGCCGCCGGCCAACTGCTCGCGCGGCTGGATGACGGCGAACTCCGGCAACAAGTTGAAGTGGCCAACGCGACGCTCGTGGCGGCGCGCGCCAGTCTGGAGCGGGTCAAGACCGATGAGGCCCGCTCACTGGCAGTGGAAAAACAGGCGCGGCTCGAACACCAGCGGGAAACAGATTTGCTCGCCACCAAAATTAGTTCGCAGGCGGATTTCGACAAAACGATGGAACAGTTGAACGTGGCCGAGGCCGACGTGAAGCGTTCGCGCGCCGCCATTGGTGAAGCGGAGAGCCAGGTGATCATGGCCGAAAAGAACCTCAGCTACCAGAGGGAGCGCCTGACTTTCACGCAGCTTATCAGCCCGTATGACGGGCTGATTGTGCGGCGCGACCGCGACCCCGGTGGCGTGGTCGTGCCGGGCAGTTCCATCCTGCAACTGATTTCCACCAATGAGATTTGGGTGTCGGCTTGGGTGGATGAAACGGCGGGCGCACGACTGGCGGCGGGCCAACCCGCGCGCGTAGTGTTCCGTTCCGAACCGGCGAAGTCTTATCCGGGCGAAGTGGCGCGGCTGGGCCGCGAGACGGATCGCGAAACGCGCGAATTCCTCGTAGATGTGCGGGTGAAAGTGTTGCCGAAGAACTGGACGGTCGGCCAGCGCGCGGAAGTTTATATCGAGACCGGGCGGAAAGAATCCACGCTGGCGTTACCGCTGCGATTCGTGGCGTGGCGAGCTGGCAAGCCAGGCGCGTTTGTCATTCAGAACGGGAAGGCCAAGTGGCGTGAGTTAAAGCCCGGTCTGCGCGGATTGGATACGATTGAGATTTCCGAAGGACTCGCGGCGGGCGACGTGGTGGGCAAACCGCGCGAAGCCGGTCAGCCGCTGACCGACGGGCAACGAGTCACTTCGCCCTGAACCGCATTTCAATACAACAACCATCGCGCAACGCATGAAAACCGAAATCCGAAATCGAAACACTGACCCGCAACGCCAACGCCGTCACGTCGCGCTCTTCCTGTGCGCCGCACTGGTGAGCGGACTCGGCACCGGCTGCCACACCGCCCCGCAAAACTGCGCCAATCATCCGGGCTCGCCACCGTTAACCACCGCGTCAGCGTCGGCGGGCAACGTGCGCGTCCCCGTGCCGTTGCTGCCCCGCATGGCCGAGCATCAACTTGAACAAATGCGCGACCATCTGGCGGCGATGCAGGAGATCATGGCGGCGCTGGCCAAGAATGATTTTGCGGCCGTTGAACAGGCGGCCGGGCGCATCGGTTACAGCGAACAAATGGGCCAGATGTGCGAGCGCATGGGCGCGGGCGCACCCGGATTTAATGAACTCGCCTTAAACTTCCATCACACGGCAGACACCATTGTCCCCGCCGCAAAAGCGCGCGATAGCGCCGCCACGCTCAAGGCGGTGGCGGCCACGCTGCAAACCTGTGTCGGCTGTCACGCGGTCTATCGGCAGCAAATCGTGGATGAGGCCACCTGGAAGAAGATCGTGAGCCGCCGCGACAGCCCGACCGCCAAATGAATCTCGCCGCCCAAGACATCCGGCACAATGTCGGACGCTTTGTTCTGACGGCGGTGGGCATTGGCCTGCTGCTGATGCTGGTGCTGGGCATGGGCGGCATTTATCAGGGACTGGTTTTTGAGGCGACGCAGTTGGTGGACGACGTGGGCGCGGATTTGTGGGTGGTGCAGAAGAACACGCGCGGCCCGTTTGCCGAAGTCTCCCGGATTCCCGCCAATGTGGAATACCGGCTGGCGGCGGTGCCGGGGGTGCAGCGCGCCCAGAGTTTCGTCGCACACACGATTCAACGCGAGTATCGGGGCAAGCCGTTCCGCATGTTCGTGCAAGGTCTTGACTGGCCGGAAGACAACGGGCAATGGCTGAAGCTCGCCGCCGGGCGTCCGCTGGCGCAAGGCCATTACGAAATGATCGCCGACCAGGTATTGGGCCTCGAATTGGGCGACCAGATTCCGCTGGGCAAAGATGTTTTCACCGTCGTGGGCCTGACCAAAGGCATGGCGTCGTCCTCCGGTGATGGCATGGCGTTCTTCACCGTGCGCGACGCGTTGGCGGTGCAATTTGATGTGGTGGGCGAGTCGGCCCGTTTGGAGCGCGAGGCCCGGCGCAGTCGCGCGGGCAGTCAGGATTTTGGGAGAGTGCAACCGGAATTGCTTGAACGCGCCGGTGGTCCGTCCAGCACCCTGCCGGCGCTCGCCACTCCGCTGGTTAGCGCCATTTTGGTCAAAGTCGCACCAGGCGTGGATGCGGCTTCGGTCAGTGCCACCGTTTCGGCGTGGCCGGACGTGACGGTTTACACGCACGAAGGCCAGCGCCAGCTTTTGCTGCGGGGTAACGTGGATCGGGCGCGACGGCAACTCGGCTTGTTCCGCGTCATCCTCGTCATCGTCTCCACCATCATCATGGCGCTCATCATCTACACGCTGACGTTGGACAAGACGCACGACATCGCTATGCTCAAGCTGATGGGAGCGCGCAACCGTGTTATCGTGGGCCTGATTCTGCAACAGGCGTTGCTGCTGGGCGCGCTCGGCTACGGGATCGCCTACTACATTGGGCAATGGCTTTACCCGCTGTTCCCCCGGCGCGTGATGATTACGGCGGACGACCTGTGGATTCTGGCGGGCATCGTGGTGGCCATCTCTTCGCTGGCCAGCTTGCTCGGTATCGCGAAAGCCCTGCGGGTCGAGCCAAACAAAGTTTTATCGTGATGAACCCGCCGCCTGACAACGCGCCGTCGGTGGAAGCCACGGGCCTGACGAAAGTCTATGGCAGCGGGGACACGGAAGTCGTGGCGATGAAAGACGTATCGCTGCGCGTCGAGCGGGGCGAAGTGGTGGCGTTGCTAGGGCCAAGTGGCGCGGGCAAATCCACGCTGCTGACGGCGCTGGGCCTCGTCAATCCGCCCACGTCAGGCCGCATCACGATTGGCGGCGTGCCAGTGATGGACGGCGAGCGCGCCTTGGTGAACCTCGCGGCCTTCCGGCGGCAACACTTGGGCTTCGTTTTCCAGAAGGCGAATTTGATTCCGTTCCTGAACGCGGTGCAAAATGTCCAGGTTGCGCTGGAAATCAACGATGTGCTGCCGCGCGCCGCCCGGAAACGCGCGCTGGAACTGCTGGAATATTTCGAGGTGGCGGATCGTGCCCACCATCTGCCCGACGCGCTTTCCGGCGGCCAGCAACAGCGCGTCGCGGTGGCCCGCGCGCTGGCCAACCATCCAAGCTTGATCCTCGCGGACGAACCAACCGCCGCCCTGGATAGCGCGCGGGGGCGTCAGGTAATGGAACTTTTCCGCAAGGTCGCGCACGAACGCGGCGCGGGCGTCATCGTGGTGACGCATGACCAACGCGCACTCGACGTCTTCGACCGCGTGGTGGAAATGGAAGATGGGAAAGTGAGGGCCGGACACAAGCCGGGCTGATGGCAGGAAAAATCAGATGGCTTGAAGTCGTTGGCTGACGGAAACAGAAGGCAGACGTAAGCCGCGTTTGAACTGGGTCAGCCGCATGGGGCCGGGCAGCGGACTTGCCCTGCTGTTCAGCGCGAGCACCCTTGGACAGCCCTTGAACCAAGCGTGCCTTGACTTCGCCGGGTCTTTGCGGAAGTTTAAGCGCAATGTTTGCGCGCTGCGGAAAATTCCTGGTGATTGTCGCCCTCGTCCTCACGACGGGGCTGCACTGGGCGGCGCTGCAAACGGTCGCGTGGACGGCGATGCTTGCCAGCAGCCTCTGCACGCAATCCGTGTCCGAGGCCGTGTCTGAAACCTTCGACGGAAAACATCCGTGCTGCCTCTGCAAAGCCATCGCCGCCGGAAAAAAGTCCGAGAAAAAATCCGAGGCGGTTTCGCCGGTGGTTAAAATGGAATTTCCACCGGTCGCGGAAAATTTCGTCCTTATTGCGCCGGAACCTATTTCCGCTTTTTCGCTCGCCAATTTTTCCGCTGATTCATTTTCTCACCAGCCGCCGGTGCCGCCGCCGCGCGGTTTCTTCGTTTAACCCATCGCAGTATTTCCGGCCAACGTCGTGAGACGTGGGCGTAACTTTATTCCCTTTAACTTGAGAACGTCGTGTGGCGTTCTCGCAATGTCCGTTTTTGAAAATGAAAAAAAGTCTTTTGTTTGCAATGGTTTTAACCGCTGCGGGCGCGCTCGGCGTTTCCGCGCAAATTCTCACGCAAGTTCCGATGCAGGGCAGCATGGCCATGCCGATGGTTTTGTATAGCGCCGCCAGCGGCACGATCAGCGTGATGATGCCGTCCGACGTGCCGCAGTTGACACCGTTGCTGGTGAGCAATCCCACCAACAGCTTCGATCCAACCGCACCGTGGTTCAGCCTGCTTGACCCCAGCGCGCAGGGCTGGGCGTTCAGCCGGCGCTACGGGTTTGACATGAATCCCAACTCCGATCTGCTGCCGACGACCAACCAGATCTGGATTCGCAAACTCGCCGGGCCGGCGGATTTGAAAATCTATAATTACCTGTCATCGCCGCCGACGTTCACCCCGGTCTTCGGCACGGACGGCACGACCAACGCGGTTTATTGGAATCGCGTGATGTGGCATCCGGTCGTCGCCGCGCCGCCGGGAACGAATAACTACACCGCCACATTTGAAGTGTATCTCGTGGACACGACGACGGGACAGGAAGTGACAAATTCCAGCAGCGGCCCGCTCACGTTCAACTGGACGGACATTTCTGATGGCCGGCCAACTTTGAGCATGAGCCTCACGCCCAACGTCGCCGTCACCTGGCCGTCCGCCACCGCAACAAATTGGGTGTTGGAATCCACGACCAACCTCAACGCGGCGACGTGGACAACCGTGACCAACGCGCCCGTTTCCGTGAACGGCCAAACGGGCGTCATCCTGAATCAGAGCGCCGCACAACAGTTTTTCAGAATGTTTTTCATGCCGTAAAAACTGGCGATGAGGCCATGCTCTGAAAAAATCAACGCGGCTTCCGGCGCGCGGGCGAAATGCGCCGCGCCGGAAGTCCGCAGCGGATTCACGTTGATCGAACTGCTCGTGGTCATTGCCATTATTGCGCTGCTCGCGGCGATGCTGTTGCCCGTGCTGGCCAAGGCCAAGGAATCCGCCCGCGCCACGCAATGCCTGAACAACTTTCGGCAAATCGGCCTCGCCGTGCGGTTGTATGCCGATGACAACGACGACACGTTTCCGCGCAGCCAGCATTCGGCGTCGGCCAACAACCTGTTGCCGTGGGAACGCTCCGTCGCGCCGCAGCTCGGCTTCAGCACGACGGCCTGGACGAACTTGCTGGCCGGCACTTATCACTGTCCGTCGGACCAGCGGCCCGTTGCGTTGAGTTACGGCATGAATGTTTATTTCGAGCTGGGACCGGACGACGATTATGTGGGCAAGCCGCAAACATGGCGCAAGCTGTCGCAAGTCCACCATCCCGTTACGACAGTTTTCACCGCCGAAACCAGCACCGGCACTGACCACATCATGCCGGAATACTGGATTTCCGTTCAAGATGCCATGAATGACGTGGCCAGCCAGCGTCACCGCCAAAAATCGAATTATTCCTTTGTGGACGGCCACGCGCAATTGCTGCCGATCACGCAGACTTTTTCCCCGCCCAATCTCGATTGTTGGAATCCGTCGCTGGCACAGTGAATGTGATTACCGGACATCAACCAAAATGTCACAAAACCGTTGATGATCGGTAACGCCACCCACAATTGAAGTCCCGGATTATGGGCGAACCAAATCAAGACGGCACAACCAAGCTGGCCGATTAAAAGTGAAGGCAAGACTAGGCGACCATCCTTAATGGGTGTTAGAAATAGTTTCGAGTTCATAGGTCATTTCTAGGCTACCGCTGTTGGCACTCGCCATTTGATCATCGCGACCTTCACGGCGTCGTTGACGACAAGGCACGAAACCATTGCATAGCTGAAAATCGCGAGCGTCTCCCACCAGGGCAAAGGCATGAGATCCGGGATGCCCACAAACGGCAGGATGGTCCCCGCGAGCGCATCGGCCATGAGGGCTGCCACGAGAGTCTTGCTGGGCATCGTAGCCCAAAACCAGCGGCGCTCTCTCGCTGATACGACGGAGAATACGCCGAAGTAGAGGAGCGTTTGGAAACTGAAGGTGTAAAGAGCATTGTCGTTCGTCGCCAAACCGAAATGTGACCAGCCAATCCACAAAAGGATTAGCGCCTCCACGACCATCGCGACACCCAGCACCACGGATACGGTGATGAATCCTCCGATGTTCCATGTCTCCGGTTTCTTGGATGAGCGAACGTGGTCGGTGGCAAGGGCGATTTTGGCGAAGTCTGTCAGGAATACCAGCAGCAGCATCGCAAAGGCGGAGACGACGAACTTGCCGGTAACAACGAACGCGATGGCTACGAAAGCGGCCTTCAGAATCGTCCGGCTGATCTTGTTGATGATCCACGTCAGAATGCGTTGGTAAATTGTCCGACCCTGTTCGACCAGGGCCACGATGTTCGTCAATCCCGCTTCTGTCAGGACGACGCTCGCCGCACCCTTGGCAACGTCGGTTGCTGTGCTGACGGCGATGCCGACTTCAGCTTGGCGGAGCGCGGGCGCGTCGTTGACGCCGTCGCCCGTCATGCCGGTGATATGACCCGCAGCTTGCAGTCTTTTCACAACAACATATTTGTCTTCTGGAAATACCTCGGCGAAACCATCGGCACCTGCGAAAAGGTCAACCGTCTTGTTGCCGGCCTGCGCGCTCGCTGCTTTCAAATCCGCCACGCGCTTGATATTGGGCAAACCGACGCCACGTGCGATTTCACTTGCGACCGCCAGCGCATCACCGGTGAGCATCTTCACCGAAACGCCAAGGTCGTGAAGTGTGGCGATGAGTTGCTTGGCATCCGGTCGCGGCGGATCATACAACGATACCAATCCAACCAAGGTGAGCGCGCCCGTCTCCGGGCCGCGTGCAACCGCCAGTGTCCGGTATCCTTTCAAGGCAGATTCGTTGCCTCGCGCCTCCAATGTCTCAATCGCCAGGGACTGAAATCCGCAGGCTTCGGCGATGGTTCGCACCGCGCCTTTCATCACGCGCAATCGCTGCCCGTTCTGTTCGACCACGGCTTCCGTCCGGCGGTTTTTCGCATCAAACGGCGCGAAGGAAACGGGCGTAACTTTGGGCAGGTTGTCAAAGATGTGCCGTTCCTTTACCGCAGCCAGAAACGCGAGGTCAATCGGGTCTTGGTTGGCCTCCTGGGATGCAAGTGCGCCAGCGAACAATACGTCGGCCTCGGTCGAATGCTCCAACGGAATCACGCCGGTGACGGCCAATTGATTCATAGTAATCGTGCCGGTTTTGTCCACGCAGAGCACATCCATCGTTGCGGCATCTTCCGCAGCGCTGAGGCGCGTCACCAGCACGCCACGTTTCGCCAATTCCTTCGCCCCGACGGCCATGCTGACCGTGAACATAACAGGCAAGGCGACCGGCACCGCGCTCATCAACAGAACCAACATGAGTGGAATCATCTCTATGAGCGGTGTTCCTCGAACCAGAGATAGCACAATCACCACGGCCAGCAGCGCGCCGACGATGACAAAAAGCCAGCGGACGACTCTGGCAACGACGGCTTCGATGTGAAGTTTCGGACGCGCCTCCTGCACGAGTTGCGTCGTGCGGCCAAAGTAAGTCTTCGCGCCGGTCAGCATCACCACGCCGTTGCCTTCGCCCCGGCGCACGACCGATCCCGACGAAAGCACTTCGCCGGGCGACTTGTCCGCGTCTTTTGATTCGCCGGTAAGCGCCGACTGGTCCACGCTCAAAGCTCCAGTAAGGAGTTTTACATCTGCAGGGATGATGTCACCGGGGCGCACGCGAACGATGTCGCCGGGAACCAACTCACGGGCGGGAATGACCTGCCAATTTGAATCGCGCAGGACACGCGCATTGACCTGCAACCGTTTTCGCAACGCTGCCACAACCCCAGCGGCCCGGTGTTCCTGTATGAAACCCAACACGGCGTTGATCACCAGCAGCGCACCCACCACAATGAGGTCTGAATATTTCCCCAGCACGGCGGATAGAACCATGATCAGTTCGAGCATCCACGCGGAGATGCCCCAAAATTTCTTTAGGAATTTAAGAAACGGGCGGTTCTTTTTTTCGGCCACCTCATTGTAGCCGTTTTCCTTCCGTCGGGTATCTACATCAGCACGCGCTAGGCCGTTGTCCGGATTGACTTTGAGCGACGCGAGCGTGTCGGGAACCGACGCGGAGGCGATGTCCGGGGGCTTGGCGTCAGTTGGCTTCGCGGTTGCCGGCTTGGCTTCAGGTTTATTTACGGTCTTTGCCATAGTGGACAGCCTCTATGATCCCTGCGAGGATTAGCCTGACGCTGCTTCCTTCATGATTTTAACAATTGTGTTCTCCACTTCCTGCGCCACGCCTTTTAGTTGGGGTGTGTTAAACATCGCCAGCAGAGCGGTTGGCTCCAACGAAGCCAGAATGGTTTTGCCGCCTTCTTCGTAAATGGAGATCCGGCAGGGCAACGCAGTTGAAACGCTCATGTTTGCATCGAGCACCTTTTTGGCTTGTTGCGGCTGACAAACCTCAAAAATCAGGCACGCATGGGTAAATTCCACGCCTTTCTTTGCCATGGTCTCTTTAAGGTTGTGAATTTGCATGACGCCAAAGTGATTGGCCTCGACGGCAGACTGCAAGTCAGCCGCCGCTTCACTCACGGATTTTCCGGTAAATAATTTAATCAGCATATTGTGTTTTTACATTGAACCAGTGTAAAAAATGCCTCTTTTGGACGCGGCGAACAATGGGGTGAATACCCCATAAATTTGTATGATCGCAATTGATTTGTAACTTTTCCGGCGTTGGCGGCTCGGTATGAGCGTATGAAAATGCACATGATCATCCGCCGGTTTGCCGGCACATTCATCCTGGCCAGCCTGCTGCTCGCGCATTACCACAGCCAGAACTGGCTCTGGTTCACTGCGTTTGTCGGCTTCAACCTGCTGCAATCGTCGTTCACGAATTTCTGCCCGCTGGAAATTGTGTTGAAGAAAATAGGTGTCGGCGGGTCTTGCTGTGAATCTGGAAAATCGGGAGAATCCTGCTGCACCAAATGAAAAGGCTACCGGGACTTCTGGCTTTGTCGCTGCTGTGTTCGCTGGCAGTCGGTGCCGCCGAACCGTGGACGCTGGAGCGTGCTTTGGATTACGCGCTGTCGCATAACCCTGATGCACGTCTGGCCCAACAGCGAATCATGGCTGCGCAAGCCGGATTGGAGCAAGCGGACTCCGCATTCTGGCCGCACCTCCAGTTTCAGTCCAGCTACACCCGCACGGACAATCCAATGATGGTCTTCGGCAGCATCCTCAATCAGCGCGCCTATAATTCGTCGCTCAATTTTAATGATGTTCCCAACGTTGATGACCTGAACGTGCGCGGTCTCGTTACGGTGCCGCTTTATGCCGGCGGCAAAATCATGGCCGGACGCGAAGCGGCGAAAGCCAACACGCAGGCTGCGAAACAAACCAGCGCTGCCGTCCGCAATGAGCTTGGATTTGAAGTCGTGCGCGCGTTCCAAACCATTCTGAAGACCAGACAATTTATCAATGCCACCGAAGCAGCAGTAACTGCTTTTGAGGGCAATCAGGCCGCTGCCAAGAAACGTCTCGATGGTGGCACGCTGCTGAAATCCGATGAACTGGACATTGAAGTGCGGCTGACACAGGCCCGTGAGGATCTCGTGCGTGCCCGCAATGCCAACACTCTGGCCGTGTTGACGCTGCGCAACTTGCTTGGCATCGAGTCGGAGGATTTTACGGTGGCTGACGTTGCTCCAGTGGCAATAGTTCCAATCGGAGGCGACTTCTCGCATCGTCCTGAGCTGGCCGCCGCGAACGAGCATGAGCGCGCCGCCCAAGCCGAAATCAAGGGCGCTAAGAGCGGTTATCAGCCGCGCGTTAGCGCCTTCGGCAGTCTGGATCATGATTACGGCTGGGTCACTGGCGGCGATGGCAACAGCTACTCCGCAGGTGTGATGCTGCAATGGGATTTGTGGGACGGTTTTTCCAGCCGCGCCAAGACGCGCGAAGCCAAAGCCAATTTGGAATCTGCCAGCGAGGAGAAACGCAAACTGCGGCTGGCCCTCGACTTTGAAGTGGAGCAGGCCAGACTTAACCTGCAAGCGGCCAACGAACGTCTGGCCGTCACCGCAAAATCCGTCGAGCAGGCAGAGGAAAGCGCGAAGCTAACTCGTAACCGGTTTGAACAAGGGATGGCCATTTCGACGCAGTTGATTGATGCCGAATCAGCGCTGGTCGCCGCCCGCGTGCGCCGCGCCGAGTCCGAGTCCGACCAGCGCATTGCCGTGGCCGCGCTGCGAAAAGCTCTCGCTTTGCCCCAACTTGACGCTGAACCGACCGTTAAATGATATGAAACGATTGATGCAAATTCCCCGCTTATCTTTTGTCACCACAGCGGTGACTTGCCTCGCCTCGGCGATGTGCTTTACCGGCTGCGGCGCGAAGCCGGAAAATTCCGGTGCCAATTCATCCAGCCTGCCAACCGCGCAGGTTCGTGCGCAGACCGTCGAGCGCAAGTCGCGCGCGGCCACGGAAGAAGTGGTCGGCACCGTGCGCCCGAAATTGAGCGCCACCATCGAGGCGAAAGTCAGTGGACGCATTGATAAAATGCTGGTGGTTCCCGGCCAGACGGTAAAGGCCGGTGAACTGCTGGCCCATCTGGACGCAGCCGAAATTTCGTCGCGCCTAGATCAAGCCAACGCCGCGCTGGCGCAGGCGGAGCAGGATTGGAAACGCATCTCCACGCTGTTTGGGCAACAGGCTTCCACCAAATCTGAATATGATGCCGCCGATGCCCGTTATCGCATGGCCAAGGCGGCGGCGGCGGAAGCGAAAACGATGATGAGTTACTGCGAAGTCCTCGCACCATTCGACGGTGTTATCACGCGCAAGCTGGCTGATGTGGGCGACCTCGCCGCGCCGGGCAAGCCGCTATTGCAAATGGAAAATCCTGACACACTGCGCCTCGAAGCAGATGTGCCAGAGGCGCTGGTTGGCAATGTGAAGCTGGGCGACAAGCTCGCCGTGCGGATTGCCGCCGTTGGCAGTGAAATTGAAGGCACGGTTGCCGAACTGTCGCCGACCGCCGATCCAAACAGCCGCACCTATCTGGTGAAACTGGATTTTCCCGGTGCAACGGGTTTGCGTTCCGGGCAGTTTGGGCGCGTCTCGGTTCCCGTTGGCGAAGCGAGCGCGATTCGCGTTCCCGCTGCCACTGTTATTCAACGCGGACAGATGGAATTGGTTTTCGTTGTCGTCAATAGCCACGCGCAAATGCGCCTCGTTAAAACCGGAAGCCGTGTTGGCGACGAAGTTGAATTGGTTTCGGGACTGAATTCCGACGAGCAAGTCGTTACCGAAAATGCTTCGGACTTGGTTGATGGACAACCTGTGACGATCAAACCGTGAAAGCCAACCAAGACAATCCAACGGGCGCGCATTTGGGCATCGCGGGGCGCATTGCGCAGTCATTCATTGATTCCAAGCTGACGTTGCTGATCGTGATCGCGTCGCTGCTGCTCGGCGTGTTTGCCGTGGTGATGCTGCCGCGCGAAGAAGAACCGCAAATCAAAGTGCCGATGGTGGACGTGCTGGTGTCCATGCCGGGATTCCACGCGAAAGAAGTCGAGGAACGCGCCACGCGTCCGATGGAAAAACTGCTCTGGGAAATTCCCGGCGTGGAATACATCTATTCGACTTCGAGCGAGGGCCAGTCAACGGTCATCGTGCGGTTCAAGGTTGGCGAAAACATGGAAAGCAGCCTAGTGAAGCTGAACCAGAAGTTGCAGCAAAACTTCGACCGCATCCCGCATGGAGTTTCCATGCCGCTCATCAAAGCCCGGACGATTGATGACGTGCCGATTCTAGCGCTAACAATTCACAGCCCACATTACGATCACCTCACCTTGCGGCGGTTGGCCGCGCAAGTGGATGACTCAATTAAGCAAGTGCCGTTGGTGGCTGAAACCACCATCATCGGCGGCGCGCAACGGCAGGTGCGCGTGCTGCTCGATCCTGTGCGGCTGGCATCGCGCAATCTTTCTCCCGCCGGTCTCGTGCCGATGTTGCAGCAGGCGAACAAGCAGTATTCCGCCGGCAACCTGACCAGCGACAACCATGAAATCATCGTTGAAACGGGAGCGTTTCTTCAAACCGCTGATGACGTGGGCAACGTGGTGGTGGGCGCCTATTCCGGCAAGCCGGTTTATTTGCGCGATGTGGCGGACATCGTGGATGGCGCGGAAGAACCGAGCCAATATGTCTTCTTCGGTTCGGGTGCGGCGAATAAAGTTTCCGCCGATGAACCGGCCGTGACGATCTCCATTGCCAAGCGGCCGGGCGCGAATGCCATTTCCGTTGCTCGGCAGGTTTTGAAAAAAGTGGACACACTGAAGGGCTACATCATTCCCGCCGATGTCCAGGTCAGCATCACGCGCAACTACGGCGTGACGGCGGAGGACAAATCCAACGAACTGCTCTGGCACATGCTGCTCGCGGTGGTGAGCGTGTCGTTTCTCATTCTAATCGTGCTGGGCTGGCGCGAATCCATCATCGTGCTGCTGGCGATTCCCGCAACGCTCGCGCTGACGCTGCTCATTTTTTATCTCTACGGCTTCACCCTGAATCGCATCACGCTGTTCGCGCTGATTTTCTCCATCGGCATCCTCGTGGATGACGCCATTGTTGTCGTGGAAAACATCGTCCGTCATTTTCATCTTCCAGAAAGTAAGGGGCGCAGCCGCGCCATGGTAGCCATCGAAGCCGTGGGGGAAGTGGGTAACCCGACAATCCTCGCGACCTTCGCGGTGATTGCCGCCGTGCTGCCGATGGCGTTCGTCGGCGGGCTGATGGGGCCATATATGCGGCCGATTCCGATTGGCGCGAGCGCGGCGATGTTTTTCTCGCTGGCGATTTCCTTCATCGTCACGCCCTGGGCGGCCATCCGCATTTTGCAATGGCGAAAGAAAATCCATTCAGCCGACAGCCATGCGCCGGATCACGAATCGGCCAGTGAGAATTTCTTTGGCCGGATGTATCGCGGGCTGATGACGCCGCTGATTGCCAACGCGAAACGGCGTTATCAATTTCTGGCGGCACTCGTCGTGCTGCTGCTCGTCTCAATGGCGCTGGTCTATGCCGGCTGGGTGAAGGTGAAAATGCTGCCGTTCGACAACAAGAGCGAGTTTCAAATCATCCTGAATATGCCGGAAGGCAGTTCGCTCGAACGCACAGCGCAGGCCGCGCGGGAAATCGCCGCGACCGTTCGCACCGAACCAGAAGTTACGGATTACGAAATTTATGCCGGCGTGGCGTCGCCGTTCAATTTCAACGGCCTCGTGCGCCATTACTTCATGCGCCGTGGCGCAAACGTGGCTGATTTGCAGATCAATCTGATCCCCAAGAACGAGCGCAAAGCGCAGAGCCATGACATCGCCAAGCGCGTGCGTCCGCGCGTGGCGGAGATTGCCGCAAAATTCGGCGCGCGGGTCGCCGTAGCCGAAGTGCCGCCCGGCCCGCCGGTGTTGCAAACTTTGGTCGCCGAAATTTACGGGCCGACCGAGGAAAACCGTTTGAAGATGGCACAAAAGGTGATTGATATTTTCCACAGCACGCCCGGCGTCGTGGACACGGACTGGTATATCGAGGCCGACCAGCCGAAAGTGGAGTTCGTGATTGATAAGGAAAAGGCGGCGCTACATGGCATCAGCGCGGAGACGATTTCGCAGACGCTGAAAATTGCCGTAGGCGGCGAATCGGTGGATTTGCTGCACGTCCCGCGTGAGAAGGAAGACGTGAACATCGTCATCCAACTGCCGCTGGCCAGCCGCAGCAACCCGGAAGAATTGCTCGCGCTGCGCGTGCGCTCTGGCGACGCCAATGCCTTGCCCGAACCGGCGACCGCCGGCAGTGCCTCGCCACTCGTGCCGTTGCGCGAACTGGTGAAAGTGAAGCATACCATTACCGACAAGAGCATTTATCATAAAAATCTCATGCCGGTCACTTACGTCATCGGCGATGTGGCGGGCGTGGTGGAAAGCCCGGTGTATGCGATTCTGAAAATGAATCAGGCATTGGAGAAACTGGACACGAAACAATTCGGTGGCGACGGCTCGCCGCTGAAAATTTACAACGCCGTCCTGCCGTTCTCTGACCAGCAACCCGCGATGAAATGGGACGGCGAATGGCACATCACGATTGAGGTGTTCCGCGACCTCGGCCTGGCGTTCGCCGCCGTGCTGGTGCTGATTTACGTTTTGATGGTCGGCTGGTTCAAATCGTTCCTCACACCCATGATTGTGATGGTGGTGATCCCATTTTCGCTCATTGGCGTGTTGCCAGCACACGGAATTTTGCACGCATTTTTTACAGCCACTTCCATGATCGGTTTCATGGCGGGCGCGGGCATTGTGGTGCGCAATTCCATCATCCTCGTGGACTTCATCGAAATGCGGCTGGCCGAAGGGCATCCGCTCGCCGCGGCGGTGATTGAAGCGGGCATGATCCGGTTCCGTCCCATCATGCTCACGGCGCTGGCGGTGGTGGCGGGGGCATCGGTGATTCTAACTGACCCGATTTTTCAAGGGCTGGCGATAGCGCTGATGGCGGGCAGCTTGATCTCCATGTTTACCGCACCGGTGCTGGTGCCGCTGTTGTATTTCATGGCTAACAATCGGAAGAAGAAACTATGAACTCAAAGCAAGCAAGCTGTCAGCTACATAATCCCTGAAATAATTTGAAGGTCGGTGCGTGGCGAAGATAAAAATGGCCTCCGATTTCTCTGAAATCAAGAGAGAGCAGCCCCGCTGTTGACAAAACGGCTCCGTCTGTGCCAGCACCGCCCGGGCAGCGGAGCATCAGCAATTGAGTGACGGCGGGCGCAAAGATGTTGCGCCCGCCGGCGTGATGTTGCGCGGACACAGACGGGATGAATACGGCGGAAACCGCATCGGCGGATGCCTGATAAGCGACGAGCAAGTAAGCATTCCGATTCTGCCCCGATTCTCGAAACACTTGTGGGCTTGTTAAAAAATAAACCCTGATTTTTTAACGGCTGAATGGCATTATTTCAGAATCTCCTCCGTTTCAACCGTAAGGCGGATGATCCAGTGGATTTAGCGAAACGAAATGGAAAGACGGTCGGTGCTGCTGGACGGAGCGGCGGGCGGAACGAACGCATAGTCGTCTCCGCCACGCGCGACGGGAAGCGGCACGGACCGGCTATGAACCAAACTGTCGCGGCGCGTGCGTTGGGTTGGCGGAGCGAAGTGAGCGCAGTCAACCGCACGCACGGGCCAGCGCGGCGTTAATGTGGCGATGAATCTCAAGCGGTTTGTGATGTTTTTAGTGCCAGTGAAAGTGCCAGTGAACGGGTGATGAATGAGTAATTGGTGAGTAGTTGATTGGTAATAGGTGCGTAATGTCGAGTGCTTGACAAACTGCAAAAATGCCTGATTCTATTGACGTTCGTTAGTTATGAGGCTGTTCGCCTCTGGTGGTAGGGTGGTAATGACGGAGTAGTGGATTTTGAAAACCCCCTAAATCCGTTCGATTCCGACCTCCGCCTCCAGCCTTTTTGTGGGGATTTGCGAGGAAAATGGCGAGAAAATGGCCGAGTTTCAGTGAAAGTTTCAGTAGCGAGATTACTCCGCTACAACTCTAAACGAACTCGCCCACTACTCGCTAACGGTGGCAAGTCGAGTTGGTTCATAGTCATAACATGAAAAATGACATGAAACAACGATACAGCGTATTCCTTCGCCCGTGGGGTGTTTATTACTATCAGGACAACACCAACGGCAAACAAGAAACCCTCAAGACCCGCGACAAGGACGAAGCCTTTCGGCTCGTCGCGGCCAAGAACGAAAACGAGGAAGCCCCGGCCTTCAGCCGCCATCTGGCGCGGGTCTATTGGAAGGCGGGCGACCCCACCGGAGCCACGCGGACATGGCAGCACGTCATGGACGAAATCCCCAAGCTCAAGACCGGCGAAACCCGCCACCGCTGGCTTACCGCCATCAAAGACAAGGCGTTTGATTCCATCCGCAACATGGTCGTGCTGGAAACCCAAGCCGAGCATTTTATGAAAGTGCTGGAAAGCGGTTCCGTCTCCACGAACATCTATTTGCGCCGGGTTTCCAACTTCGCGCTCGATATGAATTGGCTACCGTGGCCGGTGCTGCCCAAGAAACGCTGGCCTGCCTTCAAGTTCAAGGAAAAGCGCGGCATCACCTTGAAGGAGCATCAAGCCATCGTTGCCCGCGAGTTGAACCTTGAACGCCGGGCGTTCTATCAACTGGCCTGGCACCTGGGCGCGTCGCAATCCGATCTGGCGTTTATCGAAGCGGAAAATGTGGATTGGGAGAGCCACGTCATCAGCTACAAGCGGATGAAAACCGGCACGATTGCCATTATGCGGATGGATGAAGACATGGAAGAAATCTTGCGGGACTTGCCGGGCAATGGCCCGTTATTTCCCTATCTGCGGACGGTTCGCGCGGGCGACCGCGCCACCGAGTTCAAGCAACGCTGCGTTGGCCTTGGCATCAAAGGCGTGTCGCTGCACAGCTACCGTTACGCATGGGCGGAACGGGCAAAGACCGCCGGTTATCCCGAACGGTTCGCGCAGGAAGCCCTTGGGCACAACAGCAAGGCCGTTCATCGCGCCTATTCGCGCAAGGCCAAGGTGGAATTGCCTTCGCTGGGCGAATACGAACGGCAGCGGAAACTGTCTGCCAATGGCGACCGCGTTGAGCCAGCGGCACAAATTGTCACGGCATAAGGAGGCCACCATGCAACCTTGGCAAATCAAAGCATTGGAACTGGAAGCGTCGGGATTGAAGCATCTCGACGAATTCATTCACGAACACGCCCTTGGCTTTTTTATCGGAGCCATCGGCCTCTTGCTGGCTTTGTTGGCGTGGGTGTCGAGCGGCGCGTTGCGGCGTAAAGGAGGAAACTTCCATGTCCGGCCAGTTGTTTTTATCCCTCTGCCGGGACCGCCACCACCGCCACCGGACACGTTCGACCCGTTTCCGCCGCCGCACCATCCGGTGTATGCCGATCATCGTGATGATTATGAGGAATGATCTCGATAGCTGCCGTATAAACGGCAAGGCGCGGGCGGATGATGCTCCGCCCGCGCCTTTTATTTTGTCCCATCAATCTTCCGAACCTGCGGTTTGGGTTTGCAAACGGGACGGTTGCCGTTTGTCCGTCGAGTCTTGCTTCCGGGCATTTTTGCTCCGCCAGTATTCCTGAAGCGCGTCGGACACCTTGCCGTGCCATTTTTCGTCACGTCTCAAGTCATCCAGTGTCGCCGTTAAAAAATGTTTGGGGCCGTTGGGCGCTGGATGTCCCAACGGCTTCAACAATCCTTTGGCTACCAGAATGGGAATTTCATGCGGGGAAAGACCAAGCCTGCCCGCCGCCTCTTCTGCCGTCAGCCGTTGCGGAGGATTTCTTAGATTCAAAAGACGTTCGATGTCTTCATTCATACGTCCTCCTTAAATGCTCATGCCCCGGTTGTGGCCTTGCTTGTGGGAATTTGAATCGTCCACCGCTGGCGTCTGCGAAATCGTTTCCTCATCCGAGACCGCCAACCGGCAACGCTCCGAAATCGCCGCCACCAAACGCGCCGGGCGATGCTCTTGAAATTGCGTCCAGATCACCCGCTGCGCCGTGGCGACTTCATTGCTCGCCATGAATTCCAGTGTGTGTCTCGCATTGGCATTGAATGCCGCCGCCAGTTCGAGCGGATCATTTCTTTCCAGCAAAATCTCCGCGATGCCATTGGCTTTGGCATAAGGCACGTTGTCGCGGAATCGTTCAATCGCCGCGAAGTCATTTTGTTTCTGGCAAAGCAAAATGTTGCTTGGGCCGAGGTTTAACAAAGTTGAACGCACCTGCCAGACACCGAGCTTTGAAGTGCAAATTTCCTTTTCGGGCGACGCCACGACCGACGACGGTTTTTCCAACTGCTTTCGCAATACACCCAATGATTCAAATTCGGGGGCGATGACGCTGAAAGCCGCGCGATAGCCCCTCATTTCAGAATCGGTAAAACGCCGGAAATCACCGCCCGGCACATTGTATTCCTGACGTTCACCAGCACGCATCAATCCGCCACCTAAAGATTCTCGTTTGATGCCCAAGCGGGCGTCAGACAAAACCGTTTCCGGTTTGTCTGGTGGAATGGCCAGTGAATAAATTGACAGTTTTGAGAGCCGTTCCAGTTCGCTGATGGGAATGGCCATTTCACCCGTCCACAGCCTTGTGGCGATGATGTCGCCCGCTTGGACGCGCGAGAGCAGGCTGAATTCGTGAATGCCCAAGGCAGACGCGCTTTTACCAATCGTCAGCGCGTCAGACTCCGACACGTCATTTTTTATTTGCATAATTTTCCTTTGGTTTTTTAGACCAAGTTTAGCCACAACCTGAAATGAAGGTTGTAATGAATTCGTTACAACTTTCAATTTCTTTTCATGGCCAGCGGGACGCCCCCTGCCGTCAGGCGGCGTCAGCCGTTGCCTGCAATTTATTTCCATGCGCAACCGTGTCAACCGACAATTGCTTTTCGGCAAAAAATCCCTATGTGTCAGACAGGATGATGGCACATTCATTCGATCAAATTGCGCCACCCTGGGCGCAATCGGAAACAACAATGGTTCTTTCACGACATAAGTTTGCCGGAAGAAAATACGATGCCTGTGCGATTTCCACACAGCTCGAAAATGTAGTGCATAGCGCAAATGTCGTCCGCCGCGACCAACGCGCGTTCCGCCACTGCTTCACGCGCGCTCGTCGCGGACGGAAATGGAAAAACGCAGTCGCGTTTGCTTCCGTCAGCGGCACGGCGGCGGTCGTTGCATTCCGGCTCCGTTCCAGCCGTCTCTCCGCCTGCACTTCACTTTGCCGCCCGCCGAACCGCTGACCGAAGCAGTCGGTTATTTTTCACCATGAAGCCAGGCGACGGAAACTTTCAAACATTTGGCAATGGCCGAAACTTCGTAATCCATCAAATAGCGTTCCTGCCGCTCAATGCGCGAAATGGCAGTTTGGTCGAGAACGATGCCTTTGACAGCCAAGCGGCCAGCCAAATCGTCTTGCGAAACCGGCGGCTTGCATTTCGAGCGCGCTTCCCGAATCCGCCCGCCGATGATGTTCCGTCGCGGCAATTGATGAGTTTTTTTCAAAATATGTGAACTATGCGGAATTCACATATTGACATTTACTTGAAAAGCGGCTTTTAATTATGTGGACTTAACATAATACGATGAATGACGCGCAAATGACCGAAGCGGCAAAACCGAGAATTTTGATTGTCGAAGACCAAATGCCGGTGGCCATGATGATGATTTTTTTGCTCGCGCGCGCCGGATGCGAAACGGAAGTTGCAACAACCGGCGCAAACGCAATGCAAAAGGCGCAAGATGGCAACTTCGATTTGATTACGCTCGACGCAGATTTACCGGGGGGCATCAGCGGCTTTGAAGTCTGCCGCCGCTTGAAGGAAAATCCATTTTTCCAGACGCCGATTGTGTTTGTGAGTGGCCGTTGTTGCATTGAAGACCAACAGCACGGCCTTGATGTTGGCGCAGCCGATTACATTACCAAGCCGTTTGAAACATTTGAATTTGCGCCGAGACTTTTGTCTCACATTGAACGAACCGGAAACTTTTCGATTTCGCATTGATCTTTGGAAAATAAGATTTTGGCAGGAATCCAAACTGCAAGGAGACGCATGATTGATCCCAAACAAAGATGTTGCGGTCTGTTCTCAGGCTCGCGCCAGAGCGTCCGCCATAAAAATTCAGGCCAAAGGCGGCACTTGGCCGCGCGAAAGCTTTACGCGATAATGCGGCGCAAGTTCCTTGACCTTGCCGCGCAACGCGCGGGGATACAAATCATCCGTCCTGACGCCAAGGATTTTGGCGATGATGAAAAGTTCCAAGTCGGTAACGCGGCGGCTTCCGTGTTCCAGCCGGGAAACCGAGCCTTGACTGGTATCCCAGCCCGACAGTTGCAGCTTCGCCGCAAGCTGACCCTGGTTCCAGCCTTTCTGTTCACGAATTTTGTGAACTTGAGACCCCACGACATTCAGGGATATGGCCGACTTTTTCTTGATGCCGGGAGCGTAACAACGGGCGATTTTTATTTTTCGGCTTTACTGCATATCTTGCTTTTCGATTTTGCTTGCCAAAGGGCGCGGAGCTTTGGGAGCATTTCGCCAGAAGTTTTATTAAGGCGGATCAGTAGCCGCCCCGATGCGAATTCGGGATTATTTTAACAGAGGAAGCAAAATCAAAAATGTTATGAAAGCCATCAAAACAGGAGGCGGGTTTTCCCGAAACGCAGCCGTTGTTTCTGCCCGCGCAATGATTGTCGCGGGCATTTTATTTGCAGCCGTCAACGGATTCGCCCAAACACCGCCCGGCGGTGGCGGCGGCAGCAGCGACATCACCAATACGCCGCTGGAAACATGGTCTTTCAGCAATCCGACCAATTGGGTGAGCGATTCGGGCGACTTGCCAATTTCATTTACCAACCTCGCTTATTCCCACCTTGGCAACGGTCAATCAATGGTCTTGGATACCAACGTGCCGGCATGGTTGAGTTACAGTGTCCCGGAAACCGATGGCGCGACAAATTTAACGGTTAATACCGGCAGCGTGACATTTTGGTTCGCGCCGTCATGGAGCAGCACCAATGCGGGCGGTATTGGCCCGCAGGAGTGGGGACGTTTGTTTGAAGTCGGCGCATACACGACCAATTCAAATTATGGCTGGTGGAGCATCTATGTTGATAACGGCGGCAACAACCTTTATTTCTCCGCGCAGACCAACGACAATTCCAGCAGCTACACGACATTTCTTTACACGCCAATTTCTTGGACGACGAATTATTTCCATTTCCTTGCGTTGACGTATTCGACCAACGGCACAGCCTTGTATGTTGACGGCGCATTCGTGACCAACGGCGCACCGCTCACGGTATATCCAGGAACAAACGTGCTCGCCAACGGTTTCTTTCTTGGCAGCGACAGCAACGGAATTTATCAAGCGCACGGTATGTTCGACAGCATGGCGACCTACAATTATCCGCTCAATGCCGATACGATCAGCTACATCTTCAATGCTGAAATCATGTATTATTGGATGAATCCATTTAACACTCCGTATATGTCGCTATTCAGTTCCGCACCGTCAACACCGTCCTATTCGGGTGGCACATACGATGCCATTAGCGGACAGGGCAATTTGGGATGGGTTGGCTATGCGTCCACTTGTTCGTATGGCACGAGCGCCTACAACGTCTGGATTACGAATGTCACGGCAATGGCGACGAGTAATGGAAAAATGAGCATGACCTTCACGATTGAAGGCGGCGCGGACGGTTACGCTTATGATGTTTTCGCCAATTCTATTTTGTCCTTCGGCACGAACGGCGTTCCGTGGACGTGGATTGGACAGGGCTTACACTGTAATACCTACACAATCACAAATCTGCCAAGCACGACTTGCTTTTTGATTTTGGGAACGCCGCAAGACACTTCGGGCTACGGTTTGACAGACGCATACGAATTGCTCGTGGCAAAAATTGACCCTAACGGCGCACAGACCGACGCTTACGGCGTTCCCTATGCGTGGTATGCACAAAATGGTTTAAGTATGCAATCAGCCACTCAAGACCCCGACCTAGACGGCATATTAAACTATCAAGAGTATTTTTACGGCACAAAGCCAACTGTTTCAGAAGGCTTCGCAATTTGGGTAAGCACCCCGAATGGAACAGCGAGCATCCCCTAAAAAATCACGAGGACAAAATGAAAAATAAAATATACACCAGCATCGTATTGGCAATTTGTCTCGCCGGTTCAATTCGCACCGGCCAAGCGCAGACCGCCTTCGACCAAGCGCAGATCGCCCAAGCGCAGACCACCATCGGCCAAGCGCAGACCACCAACACCACGCAGCAAATTTTGCAGATGCAAACTTTTCGGGAAGGCGTGGTTTGGATTGGCGATAAAGAACCGGGCGAAGCCGAAAACAAGCAGCTATTGGACATTCTCAACAATTTGGACAAACCATCATGGAGAAGCGGCCTTGAGAAATTCCTTCAAGACCATCCAAAATCGCCGTGGGCGGCTTCGCTGCGTTACGATTACGCTTCATTTTACCGGCGCACCGGACGGACGACAAAAGCATTGGAACAATTTGAAGCAGCGTGGGCATCGGCAAAAAATGATTCAAGTCCCGCAGGGCAGAAATTAAGCGGAGCAATTCTCGCTAATTGGATGGACTTGCTTTCGAGTTTAGGACGCTCGGAAAAACTCAAAGAATTGATTGCTGTGGGCGACCAATGGCATTTTGTCAACTCCGAGGACAGAGATAAATTTCAGGGCGCGAAAAATTCCTATTACTTGATGCAAGCACATCCCAACATCGCTTACCGTTGCGGCACATTTGCGCTCAAAGCTGTTGGCGAAAAGTTGGAGTCGAATAATCCCGCTTTGGAGGAATTGACCGAATTGCCCTCACCAACAAACGGCTTTAGCATGGCGTCACTGGTGGACATAGCAAAGCAATACGGATTGCACATGGTGGCCGTGCGCCGGACAGCGGGACAGGATTTAGTCGTGCCTTCGGTGGTTCACTGGCGTCAGAATCACTATGCGGCAATTCTTGATCGGCAGGATGATAATTATTTAGTGAGCGACCCGACGTTTGGCACGGAGAAATGGATTTCCAGCGAGGCCATCAATGAAGAAGCCAGCGGGGAATTTCTTGTGCCAGCCGCGTCTTTGACGAACGGCTGGACGCAACTTGCCCGCAATGAAACGGCGAAAATTCACGGCATGGGATTGCCGAACGATGTCAATGACGGCAAAGACAAATGTTGTGTTACACTTTTCAATGGTCAGGTTTCATGCGCCCATTGCGGTGGGATGCCGACGTGGTGGGTAAGCGAACCTTACGTCAACCTATGGATGGCAGACCAGCCAATTTCTTACATGACTTCACGCGGCCAGCCATTTAGTTTTCAGCTTACCTACAAACAGCGCGATACGCGCGTAGCTACGATTTTTTCGACCGCCGGATGGAATAACTCTTGGCAATCTTACGTCCATATGCAGTCAACGATAATTAACTCAATGACTTTTGCTGCTTCTGACATTTCCATTTATCTGCCCAACGGCGGGGAAGTGGATTTGCCTCATGCCGCAGGAACGAGATATGATCCTGAAACCCGCCTGACGGTCATGCAACAGGGACTTGCCTTGAGCGGTGGATATGATGGCGGCGACTACGGTTTGCGGGTGGTTCACCCTGATGGTTCACAAGACATATACGGTTTGGTAAGCGTTGTCAGCATTTCTGGAGATTATCCTTATGCCAACTGTGGTCTGACACGCCACATTGACCCCAATGGCGACACCACATGGTTTCAATATGATTCCTACGGTGGCCCGTATGTCTTGACATTCGTGGTTGACCCTGATGGACGAACCAATGTCTTGAGTTACAATACCTCTACCAGCCTGCTCTTGGCGGTGACTAATGCCTACGGTCAGAGCGCACATTTCAAGTATGACTCCCACAATAATTTGACCAACATCGTTGACGCACAGGGCTTGTCATCCAGCATCACTTGGGACACCAACAATTATCCGACTTCATTGAAGACGCCTTATGGCACTACCACCTTTTCTATTTTTGCAAATTCTGTCGTGGCTACCACAAACGACGCCGAGGGCAATTTCGGCGGCGATGATTTGATTGATCGCGCGGTGCAAGTCACTGATCCAGTCGGCGCAAATTACCTGTATATGTATCGTTATGATTGTTCGTCGGCGTCGCCGGTGAATATGTCGCCGACGTTTTCATCCAGTGACGTGCCAACGGGCACGCCGCTCGGCACTTTAGATAATGGCGGGGGCAGCAGCACCAACACGCTCGCGGGCGTATGCTATCGCAACAGTTTTTATTGGGGGCCACGGCAATTCGCCGGTCTTTCCACCAGTGTTTATAGCAGCCTTGACGCTAATGATTATTTGCGCGGACGAATGCAACACTGGTTGGAGGACACCAACCAACTTTATTTGACAGGCTATTTGTCGGTGGAGCGCGAACCATCGCAGGACGGTTCAACGGAAGGCTTAAAAACTTTCTACGATTATCAGGGCAAACTATCTGGCTATAACTTTTGCGCCGGAAATTATCCGCGTCCATCCGTTCAGGCATGGCGACTGCCAAACGGCGAATCGCACTATGAATATCTCCAGTTTGATTATTTTGGAAACATCACCAACGACATTACGACTTACACGCTTGCCAATGGCAGCGCGGGAACGCGCACCAATCAATTTATCTATAGCAGTAATACCTATTCTAACCTTATAGGCACATGGAACGGCAGCGGCTTTCAAAACACTGCCAATATAACACCCTATGCCGTGCCGGACTTACTCACTAAAGTCATTGGAGCGGACGGCAACGTAATTTGGTCGTATGGCGGATTTGACACGGTAACATGGACAAATTTCTTTTATACGCCAACGCAAACAAACGGAACGATCACGACTTCGTTGCGTGTGCTGCCGGACTACGCGACCAACGGCCTCGGACAAGTTGCTACCACAACTTACACTTCCGCCGGAATGTCTGTAAATTACTATGATATGTTTCAGGGAAGTTCGTTCGGAACGAATTACAATTACGGAACACTTGAATCTACCGCCTTCTCTGGCGGTAATAAAATTGCCAGCACGACAACTGTTGCTGGATTAACGACCACCAACATTTACAGCACCAAGGGATTTTTAACGCAGACGATTGATTTGCAGATCGGGCGCACCAATTCGTTCGGCTATACGAGCGACGGGTTGGTCGGCGCATTCACCAATGCGCTCGGATTGAACGTGGTGGCGACATGGGACAATTTGCTTCGCTTGACCAGTGTTCAATTTCCCGACGGCACTTACGTCTCGAATTTATTTAATAAACTCGATTTGGCAGGTCAACGGGATCGTCTCGGAAATTGGACGACCTACGGATATGATGGAGCGCGACACCTTACTTCCGTCACCAACGCCAACAACGCCGTCACGATGTTGAATTGGTGTGGCTGCGGCGCGTTGACAGAAATCATTGACCCGTTGAGCAACCCGACCACGTTTAATTATGACAATCAGGGAAACCTTACCAATGTAACTTATCCCGATAGTAGCGCGTTAAATTACCAATACAATTTAGCGGCATGGCCGATAGCACTTTCAGACGGCGCAGGGCGAACCTTGCAATTAGGCTACAACAATCAAGGATTGATTACTGCGGTCAGCAATGCTTCCGCACAAGTATATTCCACACTTTATGATATACGCGACCGACAGACACAAATCACCGACGCAAATGCCGTTACCGTAACGAACAGTTACGATTTGATTGACGAATTGCTGACGCAAACATGGCCGGACGGAATTAGCGACCGATTCGGTTATGCCGCCAGTGGTTTAATTGCTTACACGAACCGAGACAATCAGGTGACGCGATATGGGCGGGATTTGGCAGGGCGTTTAACTGGCGTTACCAATGCCAACAATGAAACCGTTCAAGTTACTTATGATCCTGCCGGTGACATTACAAGTCTCGTGGATGGTTTGGCTCACACGACTTCATGGCAATATAACCAATACGGCTGGTTGACCAACAAAATAGATGGACTTACCCGAAATGCCTTCCGATACGCCTACAACGCGAACGGCTGGATTACAAACCGATTGACGCCGGAGAAAGGCAATACCGGCTATACTTTCGATAATGTCGGCAACCTGAAATCCATCATCTATCCGCAACTTACCATCAACTATTCCAATGATGCGTTGAACCGGCTGACGAACATGGTGGATGCGGTCGGCACGACGACGTTCGGTTACACGGCGGCAGGACTGCTGGCCAGCGAGACCGGGCCGTGGACAAGCAACACGGTGAGCTACACTTACTCGCAAAGATTGCAGACGGCTTTGAGTTTGAGCCAGCCGAGCGGTTCATGGTCGCAGAGTTACGGTTATGATTCGCAATGGCGCATGACCAACATTGTTTCTCCGGCGGGCGCGTTTGCTTACAGTTACAATTTCCAACCAGCTTCCTCGTTGGTTTCTCAAATTTTACTGCCGAACGGTGCTAGTATTACAAATAGTTACGATGCTTTGGCGCGATTGACGCAAACCACGTTGAACAATTACTGGGGACATCCTCTTGATGGTTACAGCCATCAATACGACCCGCTAGGTTTGCGGACGAACATCGTGCGTAATTTGGGGCTGACGACTTCGACCGTGACCGCAGGTTACGATTCCATCGGACAACTGACTTCATGGAGCGCCAAAGAATCCGGCGGCGCGTTGCGGCAAAACGAGCAACTCGGCTTTAACTACGACGCGGCGCACAATCTTCATTCGCGCACCAGTGGCGCATTGTCGCAGACGTTCAACACAGACGCCGCGAACGAACTGACGAGCGTGACGCGCAGCGGAACATTCACGTTGAGCGGTGCGACGCCCGCACCAGCCACCAACATCACAGTGAACGGGCAAGCGGCGCAAACTTATGGCGATTTTACTTTTGCCAGAACAAATCTCACGCTGGCGAATGGCAACAATACTTTCACCAATGTCGCGCAGAATACTTACGGTGTCGTGGTGACAAATACTTTCACCGTGAATTTGCCGTCGAGCGTCAGTTTGAACTCTGACGGCAACGGCAGCTTGACGAACGACGGCGCAAGAACTTTCGGATACGATTCAGAAAATCAGTTGACCAATGTCATGGTAGCAGGGCAATGGCAGAGCAGCTTTGTTTATGATGGATTGAACCGGAGAAGGATTGCCAGAGATTACAGTTGGAGCGGCAGCGCATGGGTTTTGACGAATGAAGTCCATTATATTTACGACGGCAATTTGGTGATCCAAGAGCGGGACACAAACAACAACCCGCTCGTGACTTATACTCGCGGATTGGATTTGAGCGGAGATTTGTGGGATGCGGGCGGCATTGGTGGACTGCTGGCAAGAACAGACGCCAATGGTTCTACGTTCTATCACGAAGACGGAATGGGAAATATCACCGCGCTGATGGATTCGCACCAGAATATAGCAGGCCGCTACCTTTATTCACCATTTGGAAAACTTCTCGGCCAGTGGGGAACATTGGCCGATGCAAACACGATGCGCTTTTCTTCCAAGCCGGTTCACAACGGCATTTACGATTTTGGTTTTCGCCCGTATGCGCCGGACTTTGGCCGTTTCTTGAATCAAGACCCGATACAGGAGGCCGGTGGAATTAACCTATACGGGTTTGTCGCCAACAACCCACTTTTTTGGATTGACCCCTTTGGCCTTGACCCGTTGGGACATCACCTTATTCCGAGATCAATTTGGAATAAACTTTCTGACCGTGTTAAAAATGTATGGGACAAAAACCCGAAAAACAGGCTCGATGCAAAAGGCTACAAAGCCCACAATGGAAAGAATTACGGCCCTAAAGGTGGTCCCAAAGTAAAATGTGACAAATATGGTAAAGCCGTAAATGATGAATTAAACAAGTATTTGGAGGATAAAGGCGTGAAGAGTGCCGAAGACTTATCGGATAAAGAATTGCAGGATTTTGCAGATAAGATTAGAAATACAACAGACGGAGACATAGGAAACTATAACGAGGGTGTGGCCGACGAAATCGCCGAAGCCGAAGCCTCTGCTGCCGAAGGAGCCGAGGCCGCTGAAGTCGCCGAAGCTCTTGAAGTTGCTGTTGAAGTTGACGAAGCTGTGGTTACGGCTGGTGCTATCATCAAATGATTATATCGGCAGATTTGTCATCAATCTTGACGAAATCGCCGTTGAAGAATCGCTTGCTGACACATGGTCGAAGCAGGTAAAATTTATGGAAATTGAAAAGTTACAAAGCCAATGAAAATGAAATTGGCGAAGATTAAGTTTCCACTACGCGCAACACATGGCTGATACAACGGACATAGATGCCATTTATGACATCATACAGAGCGAGTTCGATTATCTCGACAAGCTGGTCGGAGATTTTGGGAGGCGTCGCATGGCCATCACAGAGCTTCCGCAGCTTTCACGGGATTTATATCTCGTTAGCGACATTGTGGCGATGACCTGCAATTCTGGGGCTGGCTCTTGGATTTTGCACCACCAAGAAGAGCCGGGTTGGATTTCTTGTTCAGAGGAGGCATTTGCCAACATCGGACATCCGCAGGTCAGTGCTGGCATCAGAAGTTGCCTTGCGATCTGTTTAGCGAAGCGCGAGGCTGTGACTTCCGACGATGACAAGATTCCATCAGATTATATCATTGACCATGAGCATGAGATTATGCGGTCACTTTACACATATTTGCTCAAGCACGGTTATGACTTCCAACGTGGTGCAAGCCAGTAAATTGCCACTTCCGAATGAACAACATTCTTCTTTGGGCGAAAGACGGTCTTTTAAGAGCCTCGCAAATAGGGGTGTTGCCAAAAGCTTTTGCATTTGAAGGCCGCAAATTTGAACCGTTGAAATTTTATTTTGCAGACGTGGATTATTTGCGCGATGAAAAAATGCAGTTGATTGGATTTTCATTTGTCGCGGACGACAGCAAACATGAGTTGGCTTTGTGCAAACAGCTTGTCCAGCAAAGCAGAAACATAAAACTAAAGAACGGATTTATCCTGTTTTTTTTGAAAGAGATCGAATCGTTTGAATTTGACGTTGTTCAAGGCATCGGGACTGAAATTTATCACGATAAAGCAGGATGCTTTATTTTCGCCATTCCTGATTTGGGATTCGGCGAATTGGCTTTTGATCTTACGTCAGAAAATGTTCCAGTTGCTTGCGACCTTTGAAAATGCCAGCTCGATGATTAAACCGCCGCCAGTTTTTATATTCCCATTCCCCGCGATACTTGCCGAGCATTTTGCTTTTGCAACCATTCACGCTTTTTGGAAATTTCCGGTTCTATCCTTTGAACAACCGGCGACGACTTGACGGTAATTTTCGGCTCATCGACTGATTCAGACATTTCCTTTTTCACCAAATCCAATGCCGAAGGCCGTTGCGACGATTTGCACACGGCGTCAAGCAACTGGTGCTTGTCATCCGTGTAAATCGTCAGGGCTTCCTTGAACCGGCTGGCAGAGACGTAAAATTGTTCGCGGTCAGCGGCGCGGAACGAATCGGAACTTTCAGCCACGAATACGCAATCCACGCCCTTGCTCTGCGAACTGTAAGACGTGAGGCAGTAGCCATGCGCCAGGTTGCCGTAATCCTTTGAAACCACCCAACCGTTTGCCAGTTTGATGTCGCCGTCCTTAGTGAAGCCTTTCACCTGTTTCAAATCGCCATTGTTCAGCCGTTGTTTTTCCTTGGTAAAACCGTTCTGCGTAATCCGAAGCCAGTCACCGGCAGCCAAAGTGATTTTTCTGGCTTCATAAACTTGGAAGCGCGCCGCCGCGTCCATCGGGAGCGAGGCCGTCCCGCCATTCTGTCGTTCGACCGTGACGCCGCTGGCATCGTGCGATTTTACCGCAACCTGTTCGCCCCGCCGGAAACCGGCCGCGTTTTGATGGAACTGGACGACCTGCCCGGCCTGATAATTTCGCGCGTCAGTGCGTTGCGCTTCCGTCCATTGCAGGTTTTTGAGTTGAACCAACTCGCGTTCATCGCCGCCGAGTTTCTTGGCGGCTTTCAATTTCGCCCGAATTTCGCGCGTCACCCGCTCGCCTTCGGCGTGCGTCGGCGAAATGACCAGCGCCGACTTGCCCGCTTTCACCGCCGCCGCGTAATCCGTTGCCAATGCTTCATGCCGTTTGTCGGCATCCATTTCCCGCAACATCCCAAGTTTGTCCAATCGCTTGAAAGCGTTTTCTAAATTGCCGCCGCGCAAATCAGCGACCACGGCCTTGTGTGCATCGGCTTTTTGCCGCCAGATTTCTTTCAATTCGGCGGCGGGCAGGCTGGCGTGTTTTTCCAAGATGCGAAGCGCGTCGCCCCGTTCAACGGCGCGATGCTGCGCCGTGTCACCGGAAAGGATAATCCGGCAATTATTCTTTTCGGCGAGATCCGCCACGCGCGCCATCGTGCGGACACTCATAAGCCCGGCCTCATCAATCCAAATCACCTGCCCGCGCACCTGCGCTTGCAGTTTGGGATTTTGCAGCAATGCCTCGACGGTATCGGCATTGGCAAATCCGGCGTCCGAGCGGAGAACGCCGCGTGACGCTTCTGCCGATGGCGCGAAAGTAAAAACTTTCGCGCCACTGGATTCAATCGCGGCAACCGCTTCTTTCATCATCGTCGTTTTACCCGTGCCAGCCCCGCCGCGAATGGCCGTGACCCGTTCCGTGCTTTGCAGGACGTGCCGGACGGCGTTGCGTTGCTCATCCGACAGCTTTGGATTTTGGAACTGGTATTTGACCGACCCGAACGGTTTGAATTTTCCTTTTCCATCCGTGACGAAATCAATCAGCCGCTTTTCTTCCGCCAGCACGTCTTTGGTCGTGAGCCATTGCCGACCGTCCACGTTTTCCTTAATCAGTTCATCGCGCAAAAGTTGGCGTTTGATTTGTGCCACGTCCACATCGCCCATGCCGAAGCGGAGCGCGTGCCGGAGCAGTTCCTTGTCGGTGACGATGGAGGCGCGCTCGTAGCAATGCTGCATGGCAAAATCCATCGCCTTCATTTCCGAAATCTTTGGGGGTTGAGCAGCCTCGTTGCGGAGGCCGTCTTGGATGTTTGCCCGTTCCTCTGCCGAAACCCGCGCGTTCCATCGTTCTCTTAATTCCTGCTTGGAAAACTGCTTTTGTTTTCGTTCGCGGGTCAGAGCCGCCAGTCCGTCCTTTCCTTTGGCCGAGGTGATGCCCAATTCCTTTGCCTTTTGTTCTACCTGCTCCGTGCGCTTGGAAAATTCATCCAGCACCCGTTGCGGCACACCCGCCAGCTCCCACCCTTTGGCCGTCCGCTCGATGCGATAACCCATTTCGGACAGTTGCTTGGAAAACCGCGCATGGAAAGCCGCTTCAAAATACGGCGCATCGGCCTTCAAATCCCGGAACTGGCCGGCCTTCCATTTCTTTTCCTCATCGTCCCAAGTCGTGTTGAAGGCGTAGCAATGCGCGTGTAAATGTGGATCGGGAACGCCGTTGACTGGTCGCGCGGTGAAGTGAACGAACTCCGCCCAAACCATGTTGCCCGTTGTCCGGTTCTCATCCGCCCCATTTTTCCGAACCCGCGTTTTCATGTCCGATTCAATTTCCCGCATCGTCTGGTTCACGGATGATTTGAAGGCGTCCAAAATCCGTTCGTCCTGCGTGAACTCGTAAGCGACCGAAACCGATTTTGGGCAATGAAAATTGAAATCATAACCCACCGTCCGATTGCTTTTATTCCGTTGCGTCAGCCGTTCCTTTGTTCCCGGCTTTTCATTGTCACACAGGGATTCAAAATCGGCCGTCGTTACCGCTCCTGACAATCCCAATTTCTGTGCTGCCATCCCGTTCCAATCGCCGCTGACTTCCTGGCCTTCACTGTAATAATCTTCGCGCTTCAAAGATTCAGCGAAGTATTCTTTGGCATTTCGACTGGCAATGACTCTTAACATAGAGGCCAGTTTAACCGGAATTTACGCCTCGTCATCCCCTTGAAGGCACTATTCGCACTTACTCCGAACCAACTCTCCCACTACTCGGTAACGGTATCCAATTTAATCACCGTATCGTAATGACAACGATACACACAGCTATGAAGACCATTTTGAAAACCAATAATTCCGTCAGACATCTTCCCTTAGCACAGCTAGAGGGGCGCGGCAACTGCCTCACGTTCGCGCGAATTTCGCGCAAAATTCGCGCGAACGTCTGACGGAATTATTGGGGCTGAAAAATCGAAACAAATATGAATTTGGAATCCCAAGCTGAAAACGAAAGCCCGCGCAAAACGCGCAGCAAATTGGAGGCGCACCGTGAAGCCATCTTTGCGTTGCGCCGCAAACATTGGACGCACAAACAAATCGCACAGTGGCTTAATGAGCACGGTGTAACCATCACCTTGAGCGCGGTGCATCGTTTTTGCCAGCGGGCAATCGCCCGCCGGCCACGCAACAACACCCCGTTTGAAGTTGAACAGGCCGCACCGATTTTCCCTCCCACACCGCAAACAACAACAACCAAAACAACGAACCAATATCGGTTCAACATACCTGAATGAAAACAACGAAACATCGTCTGATACTGCCCATGCAAGCCAAAGGCAACATGGGCAAAAGCATTGAAGCCACCGCCCGCGCGTGCTGGCTTAACCAACGTAACATCCCATGGCAGGGATTCGATCTGGACGGCGATAACCGCACCTTGTCCCGCTTGTTCCCCGGCCAGGTGAAGCTGACGCCCTTGAGCGGGCAGGCCGAAGACTTGGACGAACTCATTTTGATTCTCCGAAAGACCACGGCTAAACCTGTCACACTGATTGACCCACGGGCGCATCTGGACGGACAACTGATGAAGGCACTTGCCGCCACGCATTTCTTTGACATCGCCAGCGCGCAAAACATCGGCGTCACCCTCATCGTATTTCCGTTCGATGACATGGACGTGATGACGAACCTCGATGCCGTCTGCCAGTTCTGCGGCAAACAGGTGGATTACGTCATCGTCCGCAACCCGGCGCGGGCGTCCAGAAATCGGATGTTCGACAACAGCCCGCTGGAAAAGGAATTGCTCGATTGCGGAGCCGTGACCATCACCGTGCCGGTGCTGTCGGAATTTGTGAAACTCCGGCTCGCCAAGTTGGAGGCAGAGCAGCAGCGCGGCATCCCGTTCAATGAAGCCATCGGCAGCGACACGCTTGGCTTGGACATCATGGCGCGGGGCGTCTTGCAGGATTGGCTCGCCACCATGTTCAATCAATACGACCAGATCGCCGGAAAACTTTTGCCAGCCGTCGAGGCGGCGGGTATAAAACCCAAGGTTGTGCCGCCCATCGGCGAAGCGTTTGCCGTCAAGCGCGGCGCGAAAGTAAATCTCACTAACTAAAAAGGAGACGTTATGGCCGAAACAGATTTATTTGAAGAAATGCTCGCCACTTATCCCGCTGAAAAGCGGGAGCTGGCGCGAAAGGTTTATCAGCGTTTTGCGGACGGCGACAGCGCGCAGTTTTTCAGCCAGCTTTTTCTCGTGCTGGACGTCTATGCCCATTACGCCGAGCGCATCCCTAACCGGATGATTGCCGCCAACGCCGATGCACTGGCGACGGTGCAGGATATGCGCGAGGAAATCGGCATGATTGCCAAGACGATTGAAACCCGCGACGTGAACATCACCAATCACGCCGCCAAGACGGACGAGCTTTGTAAAATCACCCAGGCCAAGTGTAACGAGACCATTGCCAGCGTTGAATTGATGGTGAAAAATCTTGGCGCACAAATGGACACCAAGGCCATCGTGCAGGGGATTCAAGCGGCTTTGGACAAAGGCATCAAAGCGGAAATCATTTCACCGTTCATGCAGCATTCCAAAGAATTGGGCGAGCGGGTAGTTCCGACTTTGAAGAAGATTGAAGAAGCTTCCAGCACGGCGAACACGCTTTGGCGGGAACACATCTGGAAAACCGCTTGGGCGGGTTCTTTCATGGTGACATTCATGCTTTTTGGTCTAGCGACCTTGGGCATATTCTATGCCTTCGACAATTACGCGGAACGGAAAGCCGCCGCGAAAATTGCCGAGGTGTCGCGGCTGATGAATTACAACCAAGAGGCGTTCCGGCAACTCGCCATCGCCCAAGTGCCGGTTCATGTGACGCGGACGCAAAGCTATGGCGTCCTCGATTCACAAAAATTCGCCGTGGTCGTTGAAGGCGCGGACTCATCTGAAATGCGTCAGGAGAACGGAAAAAATAATGGCTACATTTTCGTTTCCAGCCATCTGCCGGAAGAACAGATTCAATCGTTACAGCAGGAAACCGACAAGCTGATACAAACCATTAACCGCACGGCAAAATAATTTGCCGCGACATTCCTCCCGCGCGACCCCAAAACGCCGGCAGAAAACTCTGACGGCGTTCTCGTGTCTTTAAGTGTTGTATGCGCTGGTGTTAATCTGCCTTTCTTGCGATATGCTCAACTTCACCGGAGTTAAAATCTTTTAGGATGGCATCCACCACTTCTTCGCCTGCGATAACAACTTCTCTGACATCCAATTCTTCAAGATGGTAGGTAATCTTCACGCCTTCGACCTTTACAAGGTGAGACGTGCCGGTTTTGTCCACGCATTTGATGTGGTGGTCGGACAAAGAAATGGTTTTTGTGTAAGGACCACCAACGCCATTGCCAATATCCACACCTGATTTGGGAAGCCAATGGCGAAATTCTTCGGTAATTGGTTCACCGCGAGCATTGAGGAAAACCATGTCTGGACCTTGGGCGAAGGTAAGCTCTCCCTTTTCCAAAAGGTCTTTGATGCTTTGCGGTGTATCGGACGGGAAGAACATTTCTACGCGAGGAGCATTCTCCGCCGAGGAAACCACACCGATGGCTATGATGTTTATGTGAATATCTTTAATCCGATCTTTCCAATCTTCGGCAATGGGTTTGCGAAGTAGTTTTAGACCGATGCCGTAATACTTTGCGAAATCAATAACCCCTTTTTGGTATCCTGTTTTCGTCACCATGATTCCCTGGCAATTCCCGATGTCGTGCAAGACGGCAAAGAAATTTCGCACCTTTTCGAGCGTGATGTCGCTCGCATAGTTTTTGCATTCAATCAGGACATGGTGTTCCACAGTAGCACGGCGAAAGCGCCAACTGACATCAATCTGATGGGCGACTCCAGAACGTCCTTTAATGTCCAAGTTATGCTCTACATTGACGTTGCCAGCGTTTTCCTTGCGTAGAATTGCTTGATAAACAGACTGTGTGAACTTCTCATATTCCACAGCCTCGGCATACATTTTCTCGTCCATAATCTTTTAGGATTGCTATTATCGTGACTTACCAAATCGCCCGATGGGGCATTCCTATTTTACGAAATTACAAATCTTGCACGAGAATAATTTCATGAAATAGTCATGAGTTAGGTTGTCGGTCTTCGCTTTTTTCACGCCCGCCATCACCCCACCGTTTGCTGCTCGCTGGTCCGACACCAAGCCGAGATTAGCGGCGAGATCAAAAACCGCGCCAGCGTCTCCCTCTTGCCTTTCCGCCGCTGTCACGGTTTTTGCTTTCGCCGGATTTTTCAATGCGCTCTCGCGCACGGCTTGCTGTCTCCCCAATCAGTGAAGCGAGCAGCAAACGGCAGGGTGACGGACAGCGGTTTCAAAAAAAAGCTATGACCACAACAAATTTCAAAAATGAAGCGACAGCACCGGCGAGTGTCCGGCCATCGTCGGTTTCAAAAACCCGCGCGTTTGCCGCACACACCGCCAACCGTGAATTGTCCACGCAGACCGTCTTGGACTTGCTCAAAACCCAACTGCCTATCCAATTTGAACTGGCTGAAATCGTTGGCCGTTGGGTTTGGCTGGATTTTCCCGCCCGCACCCACCGCGCCGCCGCTAACACCCTTTGGCGTTTGGGCTTTCACTGGAATCAACGTCGTTGCCTTTGGCAGCACCCTTGCGGTGCTTGCGCTCCTTACTTTGTCCATTCCGGCGACCCGCGCGGCAAATATGGTTCGCGTTCCACCACCAATTCCAACGCCTGAAACGACCATGAACACGCCCCTGTTTTCCCCCGGCATGGCCCCGCTTGTCCAGCCGTTCAAGTTTCTGGCCAGCCCCTACGAATACAAGGTGACACCCTTGCGCGAGTGCCCCACGCCCGAATCGTTGCAGCAGTGCGACACCCCCGACAAAGCCGCCGACTACTGGAAATTGCATATCGCCACCCATCCCCATTTTGACCCGGAATGCGAGTGCTTGGCTGTCCTCCTGTTGAACACCCGCCGCCGCATCAAAGGTCATCAGCTTGTTACCATCGGCACGCAAGACACCCTTTTAGTTCATAGTCGCGAGGTTTTCCGTTTGGCCGTCACGACCGCCGCCCATGCCCTCATTATCATGCACTGCCACCCATCGGGCGACAGTTCGCCCTCACAGGCTGACATCAATGTGACACGGGATTTAGTTCGCGCCGGTCAGATTCTGAAAATTGAAATCCTCGACCACGTCATCGTCGGGGCCGGCAATTTTTCCTCCCTGAAAAGTCTTGGCTACCTCTACGCCTAGCTGCCGGAGTTCATTCCTTGCGGCCACGCGGGGAATGACCTCTGCCGACTATCGGGCAGAAAATCCCGCCGGAGATTGTCCGGCATTTTGAAAATAAAAAATATGTTCACACACACCAGCAGTTCGCGCGGCCATGACCGCCATCACAGTTCCGGCAATCCTCGCCCCTTGGGCAATGAAGAATTGCGCAGCCTTGCCCCCTCCGTTTTCGCCGAACACGCCATGCTTGGCGTGAGCGAAAATTATTCATTCCTGCCCACCATTCACGCCGTTGACGGCTTGCGGAATGCCGGCTGGAATCCGGTTTGGGTTTCCGAACAGACCGTGCGGCTCGACACCCGCAAAGGTTTTCAAAAACACATGATCCGGTTTCAACGCGCTGACCTCATCGGCAAGGATACCGAATTTTGCCCGGAGATTTGCTTGGTGAATTCACATGACCGTAGCAGCGCCTACCAAATCCACGCCGGAATTTTCCGCATGATTTGCGGCAATGGTTTGATTATCGCCGACACGACTTTTGAACGCGTCAGCATTCGCCACTCTGGTTTTGAGCCTTCGCTGGTGGTTGACGCCAGCTTGAAAGTTGTGGATTCGTTGCCGCAACTGACGGACGCCGTTGAAAGTTTTCGCGCCCGCCGATTGACCCCGGCAGAATCAAAGGTGTTTGCAGAAAGCGCAATTTTACTGCGCTACGACGATTTGCAGGCCGCCCCCGTCAGCCCGCAAAAGCTTTTGGAACCGCGCCGCGCAGAAGATTCTGCCGACAACCTTTGGACGACCTTTAATCGCGTGCAGGAAAATCTGATTCGGGGTGGCTTGAAAGATTATTCCCGCCGCAAGGCCGATGGGAAACGCCACCCACGCACACGCGCCGTTGCGGGCCTCGATGAAAATGTGAGATTGAACAAAGCCCTTTGGCACCTGGCCGAAGCTTTGAAATCTCATTCCTTCCCGGCCTGACCGGAGGCATGGTCCCAAAGGTTGAGACCCGCATGGGTTTCAACCTCTTTTTTATCCTGAAAAAAGCGCGGCTGAACTCCTATCGTCGTTCAGCCGCGAGATCGATTTTTTGGGGACTCGCGCCGTCCCCAAACCCCATGCGCCAAAGACGCGTCTCTGGACTCCGTTTTTCCATACGGGTGCCAAGCCCGCGCCAAACCATGTTACGATTTGAGTTTGCCAGCCATCCGGTCGCGGACATGATTCAGGTGGTATTCGTCGGTTTCGAGCGAACGCCGTTTACGCTTCATTTCAATTCGGCCCACGGTATAGGCCATCTTGCGTTCATCAAATATTACGCGGCGGTCGGCATTTAGGAACGGAATTAGCTCGGCAAGTCGAATCACGTTGGGACCCAGATCGGATTTGAACTCGGCTTCACCGGTGAACACCACGACGGAATGGAAATGATCCTCCGGCAAATTGAACAGGGATTGCAGCTCTTTGACGTGACCGTAATTCTGGTGGATGGGATTTTGAAAGCGGGATTTGTGATGGTAAATCGTCTGTGTCCATTGGCGTTCCAATGGATTACCAAAAATCCAGCCGGTGTAATGCTTCGCTTCGATGACGAATATGCCTGTCTCGGCCACGAGGATATGGTCAATTTGCGTCGTGCCGTCCGCAGTTGGCAAAGTGACGTTGTTCAACAACAGATGCGGGCGCGAGAAATGTCTGCCGATGGTGTCCGCCAGCAACGCCTCGCCTATGTTTTGACGATGCTGCCATTGCGCCGCACCTGAACCCATCGAGATGCCGACGATCAGCGCAAAAATCATGCCCGCAAAAAATAAAATTATGCCGGGCGACCAGCTTTTGCCGCTGGCGGGCGGTTGCCTGGTTGGCTGGGCGGGCATGACAAAGTTGACCGGCGTCACCGGAACCGGTGCGGGTGGTTCAACTTTGGCAACCGGTTGCGCGGGCAAGGCAGCCACCGGATTGTTTTCCACGGGCAGGTGGTTGCCTGAAAAAGTCATTTCACACGGGCCACGCAGACCTTGAATCTGAACCGACACGGATTGCTCATGAATTTCAAGGCATTGCAGATGGATGATGCGGCCTTTCAATTTCAGGTCGCATTCCTCACCGGGGGAAAGGGTTTTGTCATTGATGACCGCCAGCGGGTGATCCGGCACACCGCTCAGACCGGATAGCTTGAGCTGACTCAACCAAGCTGGCGCAGCCGGCTGGGCGAAGACGCAAACCGACAGAAAGCTCAGGGCTAGAATCAGAGTTTTCATTTATTCCGGCGCATGGATGCGAATCATCCGAAAAGTGTAACGAGTGCATTGGTAAATTGAAAAATATTTTGACGCCATCGGCGGTGACTGATTCCCCCAACAATGACACCGCTATTCATTGAGCCAATGACGCCAAAAACCTTCAGTAAAAGTTTCAGTAGAACCTTCAGTAAGGGGGTATGTGGCGGGTTCGTTCGGAAAGGTCAAGAGTAGTGAAAAAAACCTTGCATTTATTGGTGAGATTTCTTATTTTTGTGACTGAAAGTATGACGGTTAATAGACGGTGAACCGCCCGATTCCGACCTCCGCCTCCAATCCTAACTGTGAGTGCAGCAATGGGTTAAGAGGTGCAGGAGTCCACAAGGACACCAAAACGGACACCAATTTTCCAAT
>Ga0302281_10000061_pt1 | contig 92331 bp, 87 predicted proteins | sample III_Fen_E1_2_FD_198762 | JGI IMG/M metagenome (GOLD analysis project Ga0302281, IMG submission 198762) | Peat permafrost microbial communities from Stordalen Mire near Abisko, Sweden - III_Fen_E1_2 | ecosystem: Environmental > Terrestrial > Soil > Wetlands > Permafrost | place: Sweden: Abisko...
CAATATCAATACGGCAAGGACGGATCAATTGCAAATGCTTCCCGGGATCGGGGCCGCTTTGGCTTCGAGGATAGTGGAGTATCGCCGCGAGAATGGTGTTTTCAAAACATTGGAAGTTCTCCAAGACGTTAATGGTCTTACAAAGAAACGTTTTGAGCATATCAAGGGGCTTATAGAATTATGAATACTATGCACAGGCCCTGTTGTTGGTTGGTTTTGGTTTTAGCATTAGGCATTCTCATCGGCCATTTTTTGCCGTTTGCGTTGCTTTTTTGGTTATGGACCTCGGCAGCGATGGTTTTAGTTTTTTTATTTTTTCCTAAAATTTGGCCTATTTATGTCGGATTGTTTTGTTTAGGGGCAGCATTGATCCACGTTGCACATCCGCCGGCCATGGATGTGCTTCAAGATTGGCGCGAGCAGTTAAAACAATCGCTTTGCCATTATCTCGATGGGGATGAAGCCGGGACCATGTCAGCCATTGTCTTAGGGGATCGCGGGAAAATACCTAAAGAGATCAATATGGCCTTTAGACACACCGGCACCGGGCATATTTTGGTTATCGCAGGGCTCCACATGGCGATGATGACAGCCATGGTTATTTTTATTCTAAAGTTAGTCAGGATCCCAAGGCCCTGGCAAGTGGCTTTAAGTATCCTTCTTATTTTTACATATGCGATCCTAACCGGAGGTTCAGTGCCGGTGATCCGCGCTGCTTTTATGGCTTCGGTTATTTTAGGGGCGCTGAGCGTCGAGCTTGAAAGTGATGCTTTGAATTCTTTGGCTTTTGCAGCCTTGATCCTATTGCTGATGGACGCGAGCAATTTATTTGAGGTAAGTTTTCAACTTTCTTTCGCAGCGGTGGCGGCCATTATCATTTTATATACACCTATTGAAAAACGATTATCATTTTGTCCTAAGTGGCTGTCAGGTGCTTTATCAGTGTCCACCGCCGCATGGATCGGGATCACCCCGTTTCAAATCTGGCATTTTGGAACCTTCACTCCGGTGGCCCTGATCGCTAATCTTTTTATTGTTCCATTATTGGATTTAACCGTTGCTTTAGGTTTGATCCTTGCGCTGGCAGGTCTTTGGATGCCATCACTGGCATGGTGCTTGGCGGGTTGTCTGAAAGTGATCTTTAATTTAATGGTTGTCGTGGCATTTTGGTTTTCCAATATTCCTTTTGGATTTATTCAATTATGGCAACCTAACAGATTTTGAAAAGGGGACACTTTAAAGTGTCCCCTTTTTGCAGTTGCTTGACAAAAAATGGATATGTGTTATATTAGCACTCGTATCATTAGAGTGCTAAGCAAAGCCTATTGAAAGTAGGATTGTTTATGTTCGATATTAATAAATTTACACATAAGAGCCAAGAGGCGTTGCAGAAAGCAATGCATCTGGCCCAGGAGTTCCGTCAACAAGCCATTGAACCTGAGCATTTGGCCTTGAGCTTATTGGAAGACCAGAATGGTCTGGTGTCAGGGCTTTTAAAAAGTCTTGGGGTTGATCTTGTAGATATTGGTGGTTCATTACGCTGGTATTTAGAGGGCAAGCCTTCGATAGAAACTTCTTCTGGTCAATCTCCTCATCTGTCTTCGCGGTTGGATTCGGTTTTAAATCAGGCGCAGGATTTGGCTAGATCCATGAAGGATGAGTATGTTGCCCAGGAGCATCTTTTTATTTGTTTGGCCAGGGAGAAGAATAGTACAATAGCGGAAGTTTTGGCCAAACGAGGCGTTCGCGATTCAGATCTATTAAAAATTTTAGAGAATCTACGCAAAGGACAAAGAGTCATGGATCAAAACCCCGAAGATAAATATCAAGCATTGGAAAAATACGGCCGGGATTTGACAGATCTGGCTGCCAAAGACAAACTCGACCCGGTGATCGGCCGCGATGAGGAAATACGCCGGGTCATTCAAGTGCTTTCAAGACGCACTAAAAATAATCCGGTCTTGATCGGCGAGCCAGGGGTGGGCAAGACGGCCATTGTCGAAGGATTGGCCCAGCGCATTTTCCGAGGGGATGTTCCCGAAGGGTTGAAGAATAAACGCGTCGTTGTCCTGGATATGGGGGCTTTAGTGGCAGGGGCCAAATTCCGGGGAGAATTTGAGGACCGCCTTAAAGCGGTTTTAAAAGAAGTGGAAGATCAAAGTGGATCCGTTATTTTATTCATTGATGAACTACATACAATTGTGGGAGCTGGACGGGCCGAAGGCTCTATGGATGCTTCCAATATGCTAAAACCCGCGCTTGCACGCGGTGCATTGCATTGCATCGGAGCCACCACTCTTGATGAATACCGTCAGTATATTGAAAAAGACGCGGCTCTTGAAAGGCGCTTTGCGCAGGTGATGGTCAATGAGCCCAGTGTGGAAGACACTATCGCCATATTGCGCGGGCTTAAAGAAAAATATGAAGTGCATCACGGTGTGCGTATACAGGACTCGGCCATTGTTGCTGCGGCGTTGATGAGCCAGCGTTATATTACGGATCGCTTCCTGCCGGATAAGGCCATTGATCTGATCGATGAAGCCGCTTCACGTCTGCGTATTGAGATCGACAGCATGCCTCAGGAGCTTGATATCAATGAACGCGATATCCGTCGTCTGGAGATCGAACGCCAGGCGCTCAAAAAAGAAACAGACGCTTTGTCCAAAGAACGTCTTAAAAAGATCGATGAGGAATTAAACCGTCTTAAAGATATCAATAAGGTCATGCGCCTGCGCTGGCAGAACGAGAAAAAGGTGATTGACCGCATCCGTGCGGTCAAAGCGCAGATAGAAGAAAAGAAATCAGAAGAGATAAAGGCTGAAAAGGTAGGCGACCTTAATAAAGTTGCCGAGATTCGTTATGGGACCTTAGTGGGTCTAAATAAAGAATTAGAAGCAGGTAATAAGGAATTGGCCCAGCAACAAAAAGACGGCGGTTTGCTTAAAGAAGAAGTGGATGACCGGGACATCATCGAGATCATCGCCAAGTGGACCAAGATCCCGCTTTCAAAATTGATGCAGGGGGAGACCGAAAAATTGATCCATATGGAAGAGGCTTTGAAGAAACGAGTGGTGGGGCAGGATGCGGCCATTGAGGCCATTGCCTCGTGTATCCGCCGCTCGCGAACCGGCCTTTCTGATCCCAATCGTCCGTCGGGCTCTTTTATCTTTGTGGGGCCGACAGGTGTTGGAAAAACAGAATTAGCCAAATCTTTAGCCTGGTTTTTATTTGATGATGAAAATGCCATGGTACGCGTCGATATGAGCGAATACATGGAGAAACACGCCGTGGCCAGGCTTATCGGAGCACCTCCCGGCTATGTCGGCTATGAAGAAGGCGGACAGTTAACTGAAGCCGTGCGCCGTAAACCTTATGCAGTTGTTCTTTTTGATGAGATCGAGAAGGCTCATGGGGATGTTTTTAATCTGCTATTGCAATTACTCGATGACGGGCGTCTGACGGATAGTCAGGGCAGGGTGGTTAATTTTAAAAATACCATTGTGATCATGACCTCTAATATCGGAACGGCTGAGTTGGCGGCTATTGAGGATCAAAAAGAGATCGACAGCCGCATCCAGGATGCTTTGAAGCATCATTTTCGTCCGGAATTCCTAAATCGTATTGACGATATTATTGTTTTTCACCGCTTAGGGATCAAAGAATTAAAGAAGGTTGTAGACATACAAGTCGCGACCTTAGCTGAGCGTTTGAGGGTCAAAGGCATAGTGTTAAAATTGACTGATAAAGCCAAGGATTTCTTGGGCCGTCAGGGCTATGACCCCGTCTATGGGGCTAGGCCGCTTAAACGCGTCATCCAAAAATTATTACAGGATCCGCTAGCTCTACGTATGTTACAAGGAGAATTAAAAGAAGGCCAGACAGTAACCGTAGAAGCGCAGGGAAATGATCTGATTATTGAGTAAATCATAAAAAGGGGACACTTTAAAGTGTCCCCTTTTTACTTTTTAAAACATAGAATGAATAAAGGAGGGTTCTATGGGAAGACAGGGCGTAGTTCAAATTGTGGTGGCAGGGATTTTGGTTTTGGGACTTCAAGTGTTTAGTACTCGGAGCTGGGCTGATGACACGGAGCAGTTAAAGCAGCAGGTCCAGGCTTTGCAGGAACGTGTGGATCAATTAGAATCAGAGTTGGCCAATAAACAGCAAGTTACGACGGCAGCCCCAATGCCGGTCTATGGTCAGGTGGTAGATCCCTTCACGCAAATGATGCTGATGCGCCAGCAAATGGATCGCAACATGCGTCAGGCTTTTGCTGACACAGGGGCGTTTAATCCTAAAATGGATATGAAGCAGACGGATAAACAATACATTATTACGATGGATATCCCGGGGATGGACAAGGATAAGATCAATGTTGAGAACAAAGAAGGCATGCTGATCATCTCAGGGGAACGTCGCAGTGAAGCACAAGATAATAAAAATAATCAATATTATAGCCAGCAAAGATCCTTTGGGACCTTCATGCAGACGATACCTTTGCCTGAAGATGCTCGGGCAGACCAAATTGAGGCAAGTTATAAGAATGGCGTTTTAACAGTGACGATTGCCCGTATTAAGAAAGAAAAGCAAAAATCCGAGAGCCAGAAGATCATCGTTAATTGATTTATATTTCTATTTGTCCCCTAGGCGATGAACTGGCATTGGCATAGGTTAATATTGTATACTTTAAGGAATAGCCATGGCAGTTGCTTTGGCTAGACTTTATGGAGGGGGTATATGAAAATACAATATTTGCTGTTGAGCAGTTTGGCCATCTTAGTGCTTGCCGCATTGAATCTCGGTTCTCGGGCCTATGCTGATGATACCAGCGGGACGCAGATCCAAGCAGTACCTTCAGTATATCAATTGGAGGCCCAATTCGAATCCCAGCTGTCTACCAGGCAGGAGCCCTACGGTAGGCCTAAGGCGACATGCTATTACGATGATCTTGAAGATCATTATGAGCAAGTGCAATTAGTGCGGGATGATATCGACCAGGGGCTCCCATCTGGGCCTTGGTGGGTAGCTTCGTCTACGTGAAAAAAGAATAGAAAAGATCTTCGGGTGAAAAAATCATGGTAAAATAATTTATCATGATTAAATATTTTTATTTTTTTATCTGCCTCTGTCTTCTCGGTGGCCGGGTTTGGGCTGCTGATCCCATCAAAGACGGTTTTTACAATGATTACGATGCCAAGGGCCGCCTGGTCAAAATAGTGGAATACCGTTTTGGCGTGCCTAACGGGCGTTTCCGTACTTTTTATCCCGACGGCCGTCTCATGGGCTGGGGAGGGTATCAAAACGGTAAGTTAGAAGGCATGGCCCAAGGGTATTATCCTTCAGGAGTCTTACGTTTTAAATCTTTTTACAGCGAAGGTCAATTGCATTTTGCCAACGGCCAGCCTAAGACAGAGCTTACTTATATTAGGGGAATGCTGGATGGCGTGGCCCGTGAATATGATGAGCATGGCCGCCCGACCCTTGAGCATCGGTTTGTTTGGGGAAAGGAGCAGGGATTTGAGAAAGAATTCTTTTCTAACGGGCAGGTCCAACGTGAATTGCAGTACAAAGATGGACGGCAAAAAGGGCAGATGCGCGAATATTATGATGACGGCAGCTTGCGTGGGATCTTTGAATCCCTTGATGGGAAAAAGAATGGTGACGGCCAGGAATATTATAAAAGCGGTGAATTGATGCGCGAAGGGATATATAAGAACGATCAATTAGACGGGAAGGTCATCTCTTATTACCTGAGCGGCAAACTATTAAGTAAGGTCCATTATGATCAGGGGATTTTGAATGATGACCATTGGCGCGAGTATTATGAAAGCGGTGCCGTACACAAAGAGGCCCGTGTCCATAACGGCAAACAGGAGGGGCAGGTAAAAGAATTTTATCCGGATGGGCATATTAAGATCCAAGGTCTGTACAAAGACGGTAGACGTGAAGGTGTTTTTACTACCTACCGGGTTGAAGGATGGTTATGGTATCAAGAGTTCTTTGAACATGACCAGTTGGTCAAGCGCCGTGAATATGACGCCCAATCCCGTCTGGTCATGGAGCAGGTTTTTTATAAATAAATTTATCGGACCTGGTCCGTTCTGCTTGAATTAATAATTAACTGTGTTATATTATAATAATTATGGCAAAAATCTTTGATCCGCAAATAGTCAACCCTATCCTTACAGAAGTCGTAGAAGAGTTAATAACTACCAAGGGAAATCTTGTTGCCAGCAAGCCTTTTGAGATCGTCACTAAATCCATTGATGAATACGAAGATCGTATGCTTGTTAAAGCCGCTGATAAATTTAATGTGGCGGCGTATATTGCAGCAACCAGTTTTTATTTAAATCAATCGAATATGCAGACAGGCAAAGCCCGCGGGAGCCTGGTTGTCTATATGGATGCTGAAGTGGCAGACAAGATCTTTAAAGCGGCCGGGCTGCAAGTGCCTTATGATGAAGATGATGAATCCATGATGGGACTTTGCGGGAATTTATGTCAATTGATCTCAGATGCTTTTAAAGAGCGTTTGTCTGCAGCCGGATATATCAGCCTTGAGACGTCGACACCCGGTGTCCACAAGAATAACATTTCTGAAGGGGTTGAATTCAGCAAAGACCAAGACGAAAAACAGGAGATCTCTTTTTATTTCTTGAAACATAAAGCCTTGGTCATTGATTGGACCATGGCTCCCATCCCTAGAAAATAATTCGATAACACTTCCAGGCAACAGGGAATCTAGCCTTGACAAATATCAGCTTTTTGATATACTTTTAGCAGACAGACATTGAGAGTGCTAATTTGTTAGCGGCGCCTATCTTGAGACATGTAATATTATGGTAGCTAAACATTCAGACATACAAGTACGTAAAGACCGTATATTGGCGATCGTGATCGGCCGGTATATCAAGACTGTGTCACCGGTAGGTTCGCAATATATCACCGAAGAACATGACCTTGATGTATCTCCTGCGACAGTGCGTAATATTCTGGCAGATCTGGAAGAAGAAGGATATTTGACGCATCCGCATACCTCTGCCGGTCGCATGCCGACCCAGCAGGGTTACCGGTATTATGTGGATCATCTGATGGATGAGATCCAGCTTCTGGAAGAAGAGAAACGTAGGATTTCGCAGGAACATAAGCGTCATATGAATCAACTGGAAGTTTTGATGGAAAAAACATCCCAGGTGATCTCTGATCTGACCCATTACACCAGCATTGTTTCTTTGGATGACGGGGATGGGCATCAGCACAAGATCATCTGTAAAGGGACCAGTTATGTGGTGGGTTACCCGGATAGTACAGATATTGTAAAGATCCAGGCGATCTTAAAGATCCTCGAGGAAAAAGAACGGCTGATGGAGTTGATCAATCGTGCTTTGGAGAAGAAAATTGAAATTTATATAGGCCATGAAATGGCCCTTAAGGACATGGAAAGCTGTTCCCTGGCTATATCCCATTTTGAAAAAGATGGAATGAAGGGACGTATCGCGGTGTTAGGCCCCACACGTATGCAGTATGATCGCGTGGTTTCGACCCTCGAGTATATCTCGCAGATATTAAGCCGCTAAATCATTACTATGGATGAGTCAAACGTAAAACCACAGGAAGAAATTTTGTCTCAAGAAGCCCCGGCGGAAGTGATCACGAAAGCCCCGGATGAGGCGGCGCTGCATAAAGATAAATACGTGCGGCTTTTGGCGGAATTTGATAATATGCGCAAGCGCCATGAGCGCGAACGCAGTGAATTGATCAAATACGCCCATGAGGAAGTCATTGTTGAATGTTTAAAACTGTATGATGATCTGGAAAGATCGTTATCGGCTTTTAAATCAAAAGAAGGGACGGATGTCAATTTAGTCAAAGGGCTCGAAATGGTTTATAACAATATGAAGGAATTGATGGGCAAATACGAAGTCAAGCCCATTGAAACAAAAGGTAAACCATTTGACCCCAATACCCAGGAAGTTCTCATGCAGCAGGAGACAACGGAATTCCCTGACGGTGTTGTGATGGAAGAATTGGAAAAAGGATATACACTGGGCGGCAAGGTTGTTCGCACAGCTAAGGTAAAAGTCGCAAAGAATATTAACTCATAAATAGGAGATTACATATGGCACGCGTTATTGGAATCGATTTAGGAACATCAAATTCAGCAGCAGCCGCCATGGAAGGCGGGAGACCGGTGATCATCCCATCAGCAGAGGGGGCAGGGGTGTCCTCGGGGAAAGCGTTCCCTTCATTCGTGGCGTTCACCAAAGATGGGCAATTACTCGTCGGTGAACCAGCGCGTCGTCAGGCGCCGATCAATTCAGAGGGGACGATCTATGCCTCCAAGCGCAAAATGGGCACAGAATTCAAATTTAAGGTATTCGGCAAGGAGTATACGCCCCAGCAAGCCGGATCTTTTATTCTGCAAAAAATTAAATCTGACGCCGAGAAATTCTTAGGCGAGAGTGTTGATAGCGCTGTGATCACTGTCCCGGCCTATTTTAATGATAATCAGCGTCAGGCCACCAAGGACGCCGGTGAGATCGCGGGCTTAAAAGTATTACGCATCATCAATGAACCGACGGCAGCATGCTTGGCCTATGGTTTGGATAAAGCCGGCAAAGAACAGAAGATCATGGTCTTTGATTTGGGCGGTGGAACACTCGACGTTACCATTATGGAAATGGGCTGGGATGCAGCGGCCAAGGCGGCGACCTTTGAAGTGTTGTCTACCTCCGGCGACAACCAATTGGGCGGTACGGACATGGACAATGCCTTGATTGATTATATCATTACGGAATTCAAGAAAGAATCGGGTGTCGATCTGCGCAATGACAAAATGTCATTCCAGCGCCTACGTGAAGCTGCCGAAAAAGCCAAGGTTGAACTTTCCAGTACGGTGGCCACCGAGGTGAATTTACCGTATATCACGGCCGATGCTACTGGCCCTAAACATTTAACCATGAAAATCGAGCGTGCCAAACTTGAGAGCTTGATCTCTCCTTTGATTGACCGCTGCCGGGGTCCTGTGCGTCAAGCTGTTAAAGATGCTTCAACTAAATTAGGCGAGGATGTCAAGATCGACCGAGTGGTCTTAGTCGGCGGTCCGACCCGCATGCCTATTGTTCAGCAATTTTTGGAAAAAGAAGTCGGGCAAAAGATTGAAGGCGGTATCGATCCCATGGAATGCGTGGCTTTGGGGGCTGCTATTCAGGGAGCCATCATCACGGGGGACGCCAAGGAAGTTTTGTTGCTCGATGTGACCCCGCTTTCATTAGGGATCGAGACCATGGGATCGGTGTTTACGAAATTAATCGATCGCAATACTACCATCCCTACCAAGAAAAGCCAGGTATTCTCAACCGCGGAAGAAAATCAAACAGCGGTAACGATCCGGGTTTTACAAGGCGAGCGCCAGATGGCCAATGATAATACGGAATTAGGCCGTTTTGATCTGGTCGGTATTCCGTCCGCACCACGCGGTGTCCCGCAAATTGAAGTGACCTTTGACATTGATACTAATGGTATTGTGCATGTGACCGCTAAAGATAAGGCCACAGGCAAGGAGCAAAAAATTCAGATTACGGCCAAGACCAAGCTTTCTGAAGCGGAAATAGATAAGATGGTCAAGGAAGCGGAAAAATTTGCCGAAGAAGACAAGAAACGCCGTGAAGAAGCCGAGCTTCTCAATCAGGCCAACACCCTGCTTTATTCGACGGAGAAATCTTTGAAAGATTATGGCGATAAGGTTTCTGCCGATGAAAAAGCAAATGTGGAAAAAGAGTTAACTGGTCTTAGAGACGCCATCAAGGATAAGAACCACGACAAGATCAAGACAGCTATGGAGAGCTTGCAGAAAGTCAGCCATAAATTGGCCGAAGAAATGTACAAAGCCACCGCCGCTCAGCAGGGTCAAGCACAACCCGGAGCAGAAGGTCAAGCTGAACAGCCGCATCCTGAGCAAGCAACTGGCGGGGCAGAAGAGCCGAAGACAGAAAAAGGCAAAGACGACGTGATCGACGCTGATTTCAAGGCCAGTTCGGATAAATAAAGGCAATGAAAAAAGACTATTATGAAATTTTAGGCGTGGCTCGGGATTCTAATGTGGCGGATATTAAGAAGGTTTATCGTTCGCTGGCATTGAAATACCACCCGGACCGTGTTCCCGAAGCTGAGAAAAAGGTGGCTGAGGAGAGGTTTAAGGAAATTTCCGAGGCCTATGGTGTGCTTTCCGACCCGGCGAAAAAGCAGACGTATGATCAATTCGGCCATCAGGGCATTGATCAGAATTATACGGCAGAAGATATTTACCGTGGGGCTGATTTCTCCAGCGTTTTCGGCCAGGAGACAGACCTGGGCGATATTTTGGGACGCATGTTCGGATCTCAGTTTGAGATGGGCGGCAGCTCCGGGCGAGGTAGCAGAAAATCACGCGGCCATGACATTCAATATGAAGTTGAACTGACGCTTGAAGAAGCGTATCACGGGATAAAAAAAGAGATTAAATTCCCCCGTCATGAACATTGTAAAAAATGCGACGGCACCGGTGCCAAATCAGGGGCCTCTTTGAAAACTTGTGCCACTTGCAGCGGCCAGGGACAGGTGGTCATGGCCAATGGATTTTTCCGTATGGCCCAAACCTGTCCTAAATGCCGCGGTTCGGGAAAGATCATCACTGAATATTGTCCGGAATGTGCCGGCAAGGGTTTAACCAGAATTACCCGTACCGTTGAGATCAAGATCCCGCCAGGGGTTGATAATGAGTCCCAACTGCGTGTGCGCGGCGAAGGAGAAGTTGGAAGTGGCGGTAATGGCGATCTATTTTTATTTATTAAAGTGAAGAGTCATCCTGTTTTTGAACGGCATGATCAGGATCTGAAAATGGACTTGGCCGTATCCTTTGCCAAGGCTGCTTTAGGGGGTGAAGAAAAGATCAAGACCCTTAAAGAAGAAGTGGTGATGAAAATCCCCGAAGGGACACAAAGCGGCAAAGTCTTCCGTATGCGCGGTGAAGGGATGCCGGATGTTCACGGAGGGCACGAATTTGGGGATCTCTATGTACGCGTAATGATCGCTGTGCCCAATAGTTTGAGTCATCGCCAGCGCGAATTAATGGAAGAGCTGAGCCGTGAATTAGGCGAGAATAACGGGAAAGCGTCGTTTAAAGATAAACTCAAGAAAGCGTTCAAATGACAATTGGAGTATTTTATGCCAACCTATGAATACGAATGCCAGGCCTGCGGACATGCCTTTGATGAATTGCAGTCCATGACAGATGCTAAATTGACCAAATGCCCCAAATGCCATAAAAATAAATTGGCGCGTTTGATCGGCAGCGGCTCCGGCATGATCTTTAAAGGTTCCGGCTTTTACGAAACTGATTATAAAAAGAAAACTGCCCCGGCTGGCGATAAAAAAGATACCCCCAAGCCGGCCAGCAGCCCATCTCCTGCACCCGCCACTCCTTGCGGTGGTGGTTGTGCCTGCCATCCGCATTAGTATAAACAGTCTTTCCTTAATATTATTTTATGCTATAATTACAACTTCATTTGCTCTTAATAGGGATTTAATCTTTTGTCAAACAGGGAGTTAAATAAGAAAGAAGGTTTTAGCGATGTCAGCACTTAAGCCGTTTGCGGCAGTTTCTTATAATAAGGAAAAGGTCGAAAATCTTTCCAACGTTTTCTGTCCGCCTTATGATGTGATTTCCCAGGAACAGCAAGAAGCCTATTATAAGCAGGATCCTTATAATTTTATCCGTTTGGAACTGGCGAAAGAAACTCCTAAAGATAGTGACAAGGATAATAAATATACCCGGGCACGTAAAACTTACGAGGATTGGCTTAAAAAAGGCATATTAAAGCAGGATGAAAAATCCTGCATCTATTTTTATAAACAGGATTATAAATATCAAGGGCAAAAATATACCCGGATGGGTTTTTTGGGATTGCTCAAGATCAATGAAGATAATGGGGTGCGTATTTTGCCGCATGAACACACGCATGCCGCAGCGAAAACGGACCGTTTTACTCTCTGGAGTGCTTTAAAAAGTGATTTGAGCCCGATCTTTATCGGCTACGCGGATAAGGCAGGGAAGATCGACCGGGTTTTTTATAAAGAATTAGCCAATCAAAAGCCTTATTTGGAGGCGGTGGATCACGATAAAGTTAAGCATACGATCTGGCGCCTTGAGAACCCGGACAGTATCCAGGCGATCACGGATGTTATCGATGGGCAGAATTTATTTATATGCGACGGGCATCACCGTTTCGAGGTGGCCAACCAGATCCGCCGGGAAGCTTTAAAGAAGGTCAAGAAAACCACGGGGGAAGAAGGTTTTAATTATGTCATGACCTATTTCACCAATATGGATTCCAAGGACCTGCAGATATTCCCGATTCACCGCATTGTCAAGAAATTCCCGATCAGCGTTAATCTTTTAGAACAGTATTTCAGGATCGATAAAGTAAAATCAAAGGTGGATTGGCTGGTTTTATTGGCCCGTGCCGGACAGAATGAACATGCTTTTGGCTTATACAATAAACAGGGCATGTTTCTATTGCGTTTAAAGAATAAAATGCTCGTCGATAAGATGGTCAAGGAAGGCTCCAAGGATTACCGTGGTTTGGATGCCGCTATTCTTAAAGCTTTTATTTTAGATCAGGTGGGTGTGGCCTCCGAGGATATTGTATATTCCAAAGATCCGGAAGAAGTCCTGCAAGCGGTCAATGAGGGCAATGCTGAAGCCGGATTTATCCTCAATCCTGTACAAGTGGCCCAATTGCGTGCCATCGCCTTGAATGATGAGCGTATGCCGCCTAAGACCACGTATTTTTATCCCAAGGTTTTATCGGGATTGACTATTTACAAAATGGATTAGTTTAAGATATGTCATTATTCGGAAAATCGAATTATACCTTCATTAAAGTCAAGCGCAAGGAGATCCCCGCCGGGGTATGGACCAAATGTCCCGGTTGTGAATCGCCTGCCTATTCCAAAGAGCTCAAGAACAATTTAAACGTCTGTCCCAAGTGCGGTTTTCATTTGAGCTTGAATGCTCTTGAACGCATTGAGCATTTGATCGATGAAGGCTCCTTCGTTGAGGCAGACGCAGATATGACTTCCGCTGATCCGTTAAAATTCCAAGGTCCCAAATCTTACAAGGAAAAACTTAAAGCAGACCAGGAAGCAACAGACCTTAAAGATGCTGTTATCACCGGTTACGGTGAGATCGAAGGCAAGAAAGTGGTCATAGCGGTGACTGATTCGCGGTTTATCATGGGCTCGATGGGTTCTGTGGTCGGCGAGAAGATTTCCCGCGCGATTGAGTATGCCACTAAAGAAAAATTACCGGTGATCATTATCTCAGGATCCGGCGGCGGGGCCCGAATGTACGAAGGGGCCATTTCTTTAATGCAGATGGCCAAGACCTGTGTCGTCCTGCAGCGTCATGCCCAGGCAGGCCTGTTGTATATTTCCGTGTTGACCAATCCTACCATGGGCGGCATCATGGCTTCATTTGCAGGAGTGGGAGATGTTATCATCGCTGAGCCCAAGGCTTTGATCGGTTTTGCCGGTCCGCGGGTGGTAGAGCAGACGATCCGTCAAAAATTGCCGTCGGGTTTTCAGCGTTCGGAATTCCTGTTAGCGCATGGTATGATCGACATGATCGTTGAGCGTCAGGACCTAAAAGGCGTTTTGGCCCACACCATCAGTTATTGTGAGAATTTATAAGACGTATGGCTAATATCAGGATTAAAAACCTTTGTAAAACTTACAAAAATGGTTCCGATGCCGTCAATAATGTCAGCTTGGAAATAGCTGACAAGGAATTTATAGTCCTTGTCGGTCCTTCAGGCTGCGGTAAATCAACGACCCTGCGCATGGTCGCGGGGTTAGAAGAAGTCACTTCCGGTGAAATTTGGATCAATGACCGCTTGGTCAATGATGTCCCTGCCAAAGACCGCAATATCGCCATGGTATTTCAGAATTACGCTCTTTATCCGCATATGACAGTGTTTGAAAACATGGCCTTTGGATTGAAATTACGCAAATATCCCAAGGCTGAAGTCCTGAAACGTGTGCATGATGCCGCCGAGATACTGGGCATCAGGCAATATTTAGAACGCCGTCCCCGTGAGCTTTCCGGCGGGGAGCGCCAGCGTGTGGCCTTGGGCCGCGCTATTGTACGCAAACCTTTGGTGTTCCTTTTTGATGAGCCTCTTTCTAACCTGGATGCCAAGATGCGCGTCCAGATGCGCACCGAGATCCATAAATTGCGCATGCGCCTGCAGACGACCTTTATTTATGTCACGCATGACCAGACCGAAGCCATGACCATGGGGGACCGTATCGTGGTCATGAATAAGGGGGTCATCCAGCAAAGTGCTGATCCTATGACGGTGTACGATCAGCCGGTCAATAAATTCGTAGCTTCTTTTATCGGTTCACCGCCCATCAATTTTATGACCGGGCGGATCATCAAGAAGGACCGTAAATTTTTCTTTGATGAGGGAAAGTTTCAGGTTAAACTATTAGACGGGATGTATCCCAAGATCGCCCCGTATAGTGGCCTGGAAGTTGTCCTCGGGATCCGTTCAGAGGATATTTATGATAAACTTTTTGCCTCTGAAGCCTCCCCTGATAATACCGTACGGGCGACTTGTGAAGTAGTGGAACCGCTGGGCAGTGAGGTTTATTTGTATTTAACCACGGCCAAGCATAATTTTATCGCTCGCGTCGGTGCACATGACCGTCCGGATGTCAACCGCGATATGGACCTGGTATTCGACATGAGCAAGGTGCACTTCTTTGATTCGAAAACCGAAGAAACCATTATCTAAGCTGTATTTCCTCGTCATATTCTCCTTTTTTATCCCGTTAGCGGGCTTTTTTGTATATGCCACCAGAAACCCCGTAGCTTATTTCTTCCTGGCCGCTGCTTTATTGATCGATATTTTCCTCTTAATGGCCTTTCACGGTCGTCTACAAAAAAAACAGTCCCAGATCGCTCTTTTGAAAGAGGAGTATTTCGAGCGTGCCAATCTGCTTAAGGTCGAACTGCAGCATGAATGGGAGACGATCGCGTCCTTGCGTTTAAAGATCATCAATTATGCGCAATTAAAGGAATTGACCGAGAAATTGAACCTCTGTTTAAGCCTGGAGGATACTTCCGGTACGTTATCCGTTGAGGTGGCTAAGCTTTTCGGCCATAAGGACGTGACCGTGATCTTGTATTTGTTCCATTCCACGACAGGTGAGCTGGGGATTTCCTCATCACAAAAAGGACAGATGCAGGTCAATCTTAAGGCCAAAAAAGGGGATATTTTCGACCAATTTGTCGTCAAGACCATGCATCCATTGCTCGTTGAGGACGTTGGGACGGATTTTCGTTTTGATCTGGATAAAATGGATGCAGAAGACAAACGTTTGATCCATTCATTGATCTCGACACCGCTGATCGTCGGTGAGAAAACATTGGGCATCCTGCGGGTGGACAGTGCGCAGGCGCACCAGTTCTCCACTGACGACCTGCGGTTCTTGCGGACCATTGCGGATTTGACCTCGATCGCCATTGAAAACGCGCAACTCTACGAACGCCTGGAGACCATGGCGATCAAAGACGGATTGACCGGTCTTTATTTGCGCCGCCATATGTTAGAGCGCCTGGGCGAAGAAATTTCCCGGGAAATCCGTCGGGGACAAGAGCTGAGCTTTTTAATGATCGATCTAGACCATTTTAAGAAATACAACGATTCCTTCGGCCACATGGCAGGGGATATCGTGCTTAAGACAATGGCACAGATTTTAGAAGAACATTTCAGCGACCCAGGGGAATTGGTATGCCGTTATGGCGGAGAAGAGTTTTGTGTTTTACTGCCAGACCGTACGAAAATTCAAGCGGTGCAAATGGCCAATGAACTCAGGAAAAAGATCGAGACCCGTGAGATCATTTTACGACGGCAAAAAACCCATGTGACCGTTTCCATCGGAGTGGCCGCATTCCCCAAAGATGCATCAGGAGGGGATGATCTGATCTTTAAAGCGGATGAGGCGTTATATCAGGCCAAAGAAACCGGACGCAACAAGGTGTGTGCCGCATGACGTATATCCTTATAATTTGGACAATATTCTTTGTGGGTGCGGTTTTTTATTTAGCCCAGCTGGTGGTCTTGGGACTTGAACAGCGTGCTGATGAAGATGTGCTGGGAGCCAAAGAGGCTTATGGGAAGATCATCGAGCAGAAAGATAAGGCACAAGGTGAGAAAGCAAAGCTTGAGCGGGAGGCCATGCAAATATTTACACTTTATGATATGACCAAGGAGATCACCCGGCATTCCAATGAACAGGAAGCGTTCAACATATTTTACAGGAAATTAAAAGAAAACGTCGCTATCGAAGATTGCCAGTTGGTCCAGGATATCGGTGATAATTTTAAAGGAGGCCTTTTACCCAGCGAATATACGGCGTTCGTTCTTAAGAGCAAAGAAAAAAAATTGGGAGTATTGTTGTACAAAGGCCTAGAGACCAAGGATAAAGAGAAATTTGCGATCTTGGCGCATCAGTTTGCTTTGGCCCTGCGGCGTTTGAAGTTGTACAAAGATATTGAGACCCTGGCTATAACCGACGGATTGACGGGGGTGTATACCCGCCGTTATTTTCTTGAGCGTTTTGATGAAGAAATAAAACGATCACGTCTTCGCAAGAGCAGCCTTTCTTTTTTGATGATCGATGCGGACCATTTCAAAAAGATCAATGATCAGCACGGGCATTTGAGCGGGGATGCAGTGCTTAAAGAGATTGCAAATATTATTCAGGAAAATGTGCGTGAGATCGATATTGTGGGACGCTTTGGCGGAGAAGAATTTTGTGTCGTCCTGCCGGATACGGATCAGGATGGGGCCATCGTGGTGGCTCAACGTATCCGCAAATCCACCGAGAAACGGTCGATCAAAGCATATGACAGCACCCTGCACGTGACTTTAAGTATCGGGATCGCGATATACCCTTCCGACGGTAAACTTTTAGAAGAATTGATGGACAAAGCCGATTGGGCGTTATATCGTGCTAAATCACAAGGCCGGAATTGTGTGGTGGCTTTCGGACTTTATCAAAAATAAGAAAATCGATGAAAACACCTTCTAAGATCTTTATTTTACTTTTATTGATGCTGGCCTTTTTGGCGAGTTTGGCCTGGGTTGGGGTACGGCATTTGGCGGATATCCTTCGCGAATTTGATCATGTGGCCCAGGTGGACCTGATATTGATGGAGGGGGCCACCAACCTGAACGATCTTCAATTGAGAAAAGAAATTATTTTTGCCAAACTCTCCTCATCTTCCGAAGAATTGGCCTTTGGCCAGGCCAATGCTGCCCGCCAGCAATATTTGACGGATTATGTTCAAGGTCTGAGAGAACAATTTGACCGCACCATTCAACAGGCCAATGAGCAGATGCATCGGATCGACAAGCTTTCAGGGGTGCCTGCAGATCTGAAAGCTTCCTTTGAGGAGATGCGAACTCAAACCCAGGAATATGACGACACGGTACAGGGCATCTTTAAGGCGGTAGAAAAGGGCGGTTTTCAATTGTCACTGGAAGACCTGGATCTTACGGATAGCCGTCAAAAAGCCCTTAGTGAGAATGTCCAAAATATTGTCTTGAGGGTATGGGGATTGGTCCATGAGTCCATGAGTAGAAGCCAGCGTTGGCATCAGCAGTCTAAGGTCATTTTTTGGTTTAGTTTATTGCTCACCGCGACATTGGGACTATTGATGTTTGCATTCAAAAAGAACCTAGAAGAGATCAGTAAACAAAAGAAAGATTTGGAAAAATTAAATCTGGAGCTTGACAGGTTTGTCCATACGGTCAGCCATGATATAGCAGGGCCGCTGACAACCATTGTTGGTTATGCGGCCCATTTGGAAGGGCATTATCTACAGAAATTGGACAAAAAAGGTTCTGATTGCATCATTGGCGTACGTAAAGGGGCGACGAGACTTACAGTGTTGATCAAGGATATGTTGGAATTGACAAAAATGTCCCGGATCAAGAATCCTTATTCGCGGGTTTTGATCCAGGAGGTCGTTGACGCTGCAGTAGCCAATTGTGATTTTATGATCCGTCAGGTATCCGCAACCATTGAGATCGAGAGGAAATTGCCTGAGATTGTTTGTGACAGGATTAAAGTTACGGCCGTATTCTCAAATCTTATAAGCAATGCGATCAAATTTATCAGGTCTAATGTGCCGCCGGTCATCAAAATCGGTTGGAATGAAACCCCTAAGGGATATGAATTTTATGTCCAAGACAATGGAATTGGTATCGATCCGCAGCATTATCAGGAAGTATTCGAAATCTTTAAACAATTGCATCCTGCTGATCTATATGGCGGTTCAGGTGTAGGTTTGTCTATTGTCAAAGCCGCCCTTGAAGACCAGGGAGGCCGCGTGCGGTTGGAATCGATCCCCGGTCAAGGCGCCAAATTTATTTTCACCATCCCAAAAAATCTCATCCCTGCCAAGCCTTTATACTAAATAGCCGATATTTACTGAAATTAAAATCATTTATTCAACTATTGATACCTAGTTCTTTTTAAGATAAAATAAAAACTAATATTAAGAATTAAATATATTCCCCCAAAATCTCCTAACCGGATCCCGCCGACTGCCGATAACGGCAGGCGGGGGCCATAAATAGCAAGGATGTTAATGAAGAAGTACGTTGTTGGTGTGGATGTCGGCGGCACCAATATCAAATTGGGAGTCGTAGCGCCTTCCGGACAAGTAATTGTCAGAAATAGCTTTGCCACAAAGCCTTTTGCTTCAAACAAAATTCAATTGATCGCCGCGCTGAGTTGTGAGATCGAAGCCAGTATTGCAGCTGCCGGTTTAAACAAGAAACAAATTGCCGGTGTGGGAATTGGTCTCCCCGGACTCGTTGATTTTGAAAAAGGGATCGTGCGATTCTTGCCTAACATTCCCGGTTGGCGATCTGTTCAATTAAAGTCCATTCTCCAAAAAAAGATTAACTTGCCTATTTTTGTCGATAATGATGTCAAATTAATTACTTTAGCTGAGTCCAAATTCGGTGCAGGCGCGGGTGTTCGGAATCTGGTTTGTCTGACATTGGGAACGGGGGTAGGGGCCGGTTTAATTCTAAACGGTGAGCTTTATCGTGGGGAAGGCAATGCTGCGGGAGAGTTGGGGCATATGCCCCTTAATGAGCACGGGCCTAAATGTAATTGCGGCGGCTTTGGATGTTTTGAAAAGTATGTGGGGAACCAAGCTTTGTTTGCCTTGGCTTGCCGGATGATGGGAAAGCCAGGCATGACCACGTTGACCATGTTTGCTTTAGCCCAAAAAGGGAATAAAAAAGCATTATTGTATTGGAAAAGGGCTGCGGAACATATCGGAAATGGATTGGTCGGTATTGTTAATTTATTGAATCCTAGCCTGATCATCATTGGAGGGGGCGTATCTAATAATGAGAAGTTTTTGTTTAAGGCCATCACAGAGACTATCCGTCGCAGGGCTATGAGCTTTCAGGGATCGGCGTTTAAGATCAAGCGTGCACATTTTAAAGATGACGCCGGGATTATCGGTGCCTATGTTTTGGTGACGAATGCGCAAAAGTAGTCTTTATATTTTATGGATTGCGGCCGGTCTTTTGGCCTGTGCCTCTTTTTTATTTTTGACGAATGAATCCCTGGCTAAACTGCTTCCGATGCCGAATTTAAAAGGCCAGTTTAAAAAACAGGACCTCAAGAGCACCTCCCAAGTGACACTGCAAGCTGATCAGGTCAGTTTTTCCCAGTCAGATAATAAGGCCCATGCTCTGGGTAATGTGGTGGTCAACAGCAAGGACCAGCATTTGTTTTGTGACCAACTCCAATTGGACCGGACTATCCAGGAAGTCGTGGCCGAGGGGGATGTGTATCTGGATTCACCGCAGGAACAGGTCTTAGCGCAGGGGCTCACCTATAATTTTAATGATAGCACCGGCGAATTTCGTGATGCAAGGGTATATCTTGATCCTTATCAGATAGAGGGGCAGAAGATTAATAAAGTTTCTGATAATTATTTTACCGTGGATGAAGGTTATCTGACCACCTGCGATCTGGACCATCCGCATTACCGCATGGCCGCACGCCGTATGGACATATACGAGAAGGATAAGGCCATTATCCATAACATGAAGGTTTATTTGGGCAATGTACCGGTGATGTATTTGCCGTATTATGAGCAGAACCTTAAAAACCGTCCGATGTTTACCTTTGTGCCCGGTGAGAAAAAGAATTTTGGACTGTTCCTATTGACGACCACGCGTTTTCAGGTCGGGTCGGATGTAAAGGTGGCCCTGCATGCCGATGTACGCGAGCGGGACGGTTTTGGTGAAGGTTTTGACGTGAATTACAATACCCCTAATTTTGGCCGAGGACTTGTGAGCGCCTATTATACGGAGGAAAATCAAATTGCCAGTCATCATTTGTGGGATTTATACAGAAATGGTGTTAAAGTAGGCCCGACGAATCATCATGTGCTTTACCGTGTCATTTGGCGCCATAAATGGAGGATCGACAAGAATACCGACCTGGTTTTGCAGTATTATAAACTTCATGATTATGATATTCTTAATCAGTACTTTTTGAAGAATTATTTCCCTCGTGATTATCAGCAGAATGCGCAGAATTCCAATTATGATACGTATCTGTTGCTGACGCGTGTCATGCCGCATGGCACGCTAACTTTTAATATCGACACCAGCCGCGAGAACCCTCAGATACAAGGCATTGAGCGTATACCGGAGGTTCAATACACATTTAATAATCAACAAATAGGAAATAGCGGTTTTTATGCTAAAAGTACGGACACCTTCTCGGATTTGACCTATCAGAACGATCCAAAGACATTTAACGAAAAAACCCTGCGTTTTGATTCGAACAATGATATCAATCATCCTTTTAAGATCGGGTTCATCGAATTCAATCCGCATTTGGGAGGGGAAGAAACATATTACAGCCGTACTGCTTCTGTGGACCAAAGCAATATCATCCGGGGCATGTTCCGCGGCAGTCTGGATATGAGTACCAAGTTTTATAGGATCTGGAATGATTATCATACGAATTTCATGGGGCTGAACATCAACGGCTTACGTCATGTCATAACCCCGACGATCACATATTTGTATCAGGCCAGGCCTACCTTCCCGGCATCTAACCTTAATATTTTCGATCCGGCCATTGATGATCTATACCGGATCCATCAATTTGAATTTGGATTGGAGAATAAATTACAGACCAAACGTAAAGGCGAGGTCGTTGATTTGTTAAGACTTTTAATCAGTACCGATTATGGTCTCAATGGGACAACCGGTCATAGAGGATTTAATCCTTACGATTCCCTGCTTGATTTTAATCCTACTGACTGGTTGTCCTTGCACAATGATAATGAATATGATTTTCATGAAGGGCACTGGAATTCCGAAAATTTTGATGCTACCGTTCATGACGGGAAATGGTCCTTTTCCCTGGGGAACTTGTATACGCGGACTGAAAGCGACCAGATCACGACCCAGTTGGATTATACGATTAACCCTAAATGGAAGTTTAGGATATATAATACTTTTCCTGTGGTCAATGCTATCGATGGGAACGTCAATAGCGCCAGAGAGAATGAGTTTGTCCTGACGCGTGATTTGCATGAATGGGAAATGGATCTAACGATCGACAGAGTGGAGGGGGGCGGCTCAACATTCTATGTCATTTTCCGTCTAAAAGCATCCCCGGATATGAAGTTTAACTTGCTTCAATCTTCTTTCCAGCCGTCCAGGCCTGGAGCGCAAAATTAAATTCGCTGTAGTATAAACAAGGAGTAATAGGATGAAGATCGCAATTATAGGTTCAGGTTATGTGGGGCTGGTCTCAGGGGTTTGTCTGGCCAATATCGGGCATCATGTGATTTGCGTGGATAATAATGCGGATAAGATCAAAACGTTAAAAAAAGGACGATTGCCGATCTACGAGCCGGGTCTGCTGGAGTTGATGAAAGCAAACGTAGCCAAAAAGAGGCTTTCCTTTACGGGATCCATCGGCGAGGCGACTAAAAAATCCCAGGTGATCTTCTTAGCCGTACCCACACCTCCTAAACCCAACGGGGATGCAGACCTGACCTATGTGGAAAATGTGGCACGACAGATCGCCCAGCATATGGATTCTTATAAATTGATCGTCGAGAAATCTACAGTTCCGGCGGAAACAGGTAAGCAGATCAGGCGAACCATTCATTTGAACCTGGCCAAAAAATATAAAAACGGTAATAAGATCCTGCTGGATTTCGACGTGGCATCCAATCCTGAATTCCTTAAAGAAGGCAGCGCGGTGTATGATTTTATGAACCCTGACCGCATTGTGATCGGCGTGGAGAGCAAAAAAGCAGAGCAGTTGTTAAGGGAAATCTATAAGCCGCTTAAGCCGAAGATATTAGTTACGAATATTGCTTCTGCTGAAATGATCAAACACGCGTCCAATTCATTTTTAGCGACGAAGATCTCCTTTATCAATGCTGTAGCCCAGATATGTGACCGTGTAGGCGCGGATGTGCTCAAGGTGGCTGAAGGTATGGGATTGGACAAACGCATCGGCCGGCAATTCTTAGATGCCGGTGTCGGTTACGGGGGTTCCTGTTTTCCCAAGGATGTGGATGCGTTTATCCGTTTGAGTGAACGCAATGGTTATGATTTTTCTTTGTTAAAAGATGTGCGGCAGATCAATGAACAGCAGCGGCATTGGTTTGTCCATTTTGTCGAGGAGAAATTGTGGAACATCAAGGACAAGACCATCGGTGTGTGGGGACTGGCCTTTAAACCGAATACCGATGATATTCGCTCTGCCGCGGCCCTGGAAATTATCCAGCTTTTACAAGCCGAGGGGGCTAAGATCAGGGTTTATGATCCCAAGGCCCTGGAGAATGCTAAAAAAATACTTCGGGGAGTTACATTTTGTGATAATGCTTATACGGTTGCCGAAGGGTGTGACTGTCTTTTGCTTTTGACTGAATGGCCGGAATTTAAAGACATCGATTTTGTACAGATCCGTGATGCCATGCGTCAGACCGTGATCTTTGACGGACGTAATTTCTTGGACGCTGTGCATTTGCGTAAAATCGGATTTGAATATTTCGGGACAGGCAGGGGGAAATCACTGTGATTAAAAAATCTAAAAAAACAGTCTTGATCAGCGGCGGGGCAGGTTTTTTGGGGAGCCATTTGTGTGATTGGTTTATTGGTCACGGGTTTAAAGTGATCGCGGTAGATAATTTGCTGACGGGATCGCTCAAAAATGTTGCTCATTTGAGGACAAATAAAGACTTCAAGTTTATGAAGCATGATGTTTCCAAGCCCTTTAAAATTGCCAGCAAGGTGGATTATGTAATGCATTTTGCTTCACCGGCTTCGCCGGTGGATTATGCAAATCATCCCATCGCCACTATGCTCGTCGGCAGTTATGGCACGCACAATTTATTGGAAATTGCCCGCGCCCAAAAAGCAGTATTCTTAATGGCATCCACCTCTGAAATTTACGGCGATCCCTTGGTTCATCCTCAAGTGGAAAGTTATTGGGGCAATGTCCATACGATCGGGCCGCGGAGCATCTATGATGAGGCCAAGCGTTACGCCGAAGCAGCCACGTTCGCGTATAAGCGTGTCTATAAAATGGATGTAAAGATCGTACGGATTTTTAACACCTATGGCCCGCGCATGCAGATCAAAGATGGACGGGTGGTCCCTAATTTTATCGATCAGATCTTAAACGGCCAACCGTTGACCGTTTATGGTAACGGAACCCAGACGCGTTCATTTTGTTACGTGGATGATCTGGTGGACGGGATAACCCGGCTGCTTTTATCCAAGATATCCGGGCCGGTGAATATCGGCAACCCCAGAGAGTTTGCAATTATAGAATTTGCAGAGCTTATTCGAAAGAAGTACAATCCTAAAGCTAAGATCATTTATCAGCCTCTACCGCAAGATGATCCAAAACAGCGACGGCCTGATATTTCTTTAGCACGTAAAGAATTGGGATGGGAGCCGAAAGTGTCACTAGAAGATGGTATTAGTCGTACTATGAGCTGGTTTGCGGACAACCGAACGACCTAAAGAGACCATTGCACAAAAAGGAACAGGGAATATTGGACTGGTTTGCCAAGAATAGATAATATGATTACTAAAGACGAAATCATAGCTTTTGAAAAGGAGATCGCAGAAATCTTTGCGACGGGGGTCATCCGTGCTCCGGTGCATTTACGAGCCGGACGGGAAGATGCCCTGATCAATATTTTTAAAGAACACCATATCGGCGATGATGATTATGTGTTTGGGTTTTGGGATTCTCATGAATTGGCCCTTTTAAAGGGGGTACCGCGCGAAGAATTAAAACAGGCTATTATTGAGGGGAAAAGCATTTCCTTATGTTTCCCTAAGTATAAAGTGCTTTGCTCGGGGATCGTCGGAAGTCTCATGGGAACGGCAGCCGGAGCGGCCTGGGCTTTGAAAAATCAAGGTAATAAGGGGCGGGTATTCTTATTTTGCGGGGACATGTCGGCGGAAACAGGCATTTTTCATGAAGCTGTTAAATATGTTTATAATTTTGACCTGCCGGCTACCTTCATCGTCTGTGATAATGGTGTCAGCGTCATGACCGATACCAGGGCCACTTGGGGCAGTCAAGAACCCTGGTTTCAGGGCACTAGATATGAAAGTAAGATCATTTATTTTAAATACACCAACGGCTATCCGCATTCCGGCCTTGGCAAATTGATAAAATTCTAATATGAAATATTTTGACGAATTAAAAAGAACGATGGAATGGCTGGCCCAACAGCCCAAGGTGATGTTTGTGGGGCAAACTGTCGCAGGTCCGGGAACATTTATGTTCCAAACCCTGCGTGACTGTCCCAAAGAACGCTGCCTGGAGATGCCGATCAATGAAAGTTTCCAAATGCAGTTTACCATTGGGTTAGCCCTGGCTGGGTATGTGCCTGTGACGGTTTATCCAAGGCAAAATTTTTTGTTATTGGCCACCGCAGACATGGTCAATATGCTTGATAAGATCCCTTTGATCTCCGGCGGCAAGTGGCCGGTGAAGGTCATTATCCGTGTGGCCACCGGACCTGATGCGCCCGTACATCCAGGGCATCAGCATATTGGGAATTATGCCAAGGCCTTGCGCGAATTATTCAGTTGGATCGAAGTCGTAGAGCTTAACACTGCCGAGGAAATTTTTCCGGCCTATATGCACGCGTTGACGCGTACAGACGGCAAATCTACCCTGATCATTGAACATGGTAATTTTTATAACGAAGAATATTATGCCAAAGGGATGATCACAACCCCGTCACAGCACTAAACCCATGCGCCGCGATTCCAAAATCTTTATTGTCGGACATAATGATAGTGTTGAAAATTCCCTGCGGGGGTATTTTCAGGCAGAGGGGTTTTCTCATGTCATCTCCAATACTCTTGACCATATCAATTTATTAGATCAGTCGAAAGTCACTGATTTTTTTAGGAAATTTAAGCCGGAGTATGTTTTTTTAGGGTCCGTGCGTTCAGGTGGGATTGCGGCCAATCAAAAGTTTCCTGCGGAATTTATTTACGAAAATATCCAATCCCAGAATTTGGTGGTTGAGGCGGCTCGATCGGCGAAGGTCAAGAAATTATTATATTTTTCCAGCTCCTGCGTTTATCCCAAAGAAGCCAAACAGCCGATCAAGGAAACATCATTGCTGACAGGACCGCTTGAGCCGACGAGCGAACCTTACGCCATTGCCAAGATAGCCGGCACCAAATTGTGTCAGGCCTACAAGGTCCAATACAATTTTAATGCCATTGCTGCCGTCCCCGCAACACTATATGGCCCGGGCAGTGACACGGATATCGAGAACGCCCATGTTTTAGGGGCCTTGATCGCTAAATTTTATAAAGCTAAAAAGGAAAACGCCAAAGAGGTCTTTGTTTGGGGCAGCGGCAAACCGCGTCGCGAATTCTTATACGTAGACGATTTCGTCAGCGCCTGTCTATTTTTGATGAAGAAATATGATGGGCAGGACGTGATCAATGTCGGTAGCGGTTATGATGTGACGATCAGACAATTAGCAGGGATGATCGAAGAAGCCAGCGGCTACAAAGGCAAGATCAAATTCGACACGACCAAGCCAGACGGAGCCATGCGCAAACTCATGGACAACTCACGGATGCGCAAACTAGGCTGGAAGCCGAAGATTAGTTTAGAAGAAGGCATCGAGAAGACATATCAGGGGTACATTACGACCACGACTTAATCAAATTAAAAACCATGGAATTATAAGGAAGGGAATGTATGAAAATTTTAGTGACAGGTGGCGCAGGATATATTGGGGCGGTTTTGGTGCCTCGGTTGTTGGCGGAGGGGCATGAGGTCATTGTTTTGGATAATTTTATGTACAATCAGTCCTCGCTGTTAGATGTCTGCTATCATGACAAATTGACCATCGTGCGCGGGGATACACGGGATAAGAGTGTAGTGACACGCCTGATGAAGAGTGCGGATGCTATTTTTCCTTTGGCTTGTTTGACCGGTGCTCCTTTATGCGCCAAGGACCCTGTAGGCGCGCAGACGATCCTTTTGGATGCGATCAAAATGATCCTTGAATTGCGCAGCAAGGATCAAATGGTCATTTTTCCAACTACTAATAGCGGCTATGGGGTGGGCGAAAAAGGCAAACATTGCACGGAAACAACACCTTTGCGACCTATTTCTTTGTACGGGAAATTAAAAGTGGATGCAGAAAACGCCATTCTTGAATCAGGTGGCGGCATTACCTTGCGATTGGCAACAGCTTTTGGGGTTTCTCCCCGCATGCGACTGGATCTATTGGTCAATGATTTTACCTATCGTGCGGTGTACGATAAGTTTGTGATCCTTTTTGAGGCCCATTTTAACCGGAATTATATCCATGTCAGGGATATTTCCAAGGCCTTCTTGCACGCTTTGAATAATTTTGATAAAATGAAAAATCAACCCTATAACGTCGGTTTAAGCGACGCTAACCTGACGAAGTTGCAATTGTGCCAGGAGATCAAGAAACTTGTCCCTGATTTTTATTTTGTGGAAGCTTCCATCGGTGAAGACCCGGACAAACGTGATTATCTCGTCAGCAATGAGAAGATCGAAAAAACCGGGTTCAAACCGGATGTTTCCCTGCAAAAAGGCCTGCAGGAGTTGATCAAAGGCTATCAGGTCATTAAACGCAATCAATTTGCCAATATTTAAAGGGCCTTCATGAAACAGCTTGATGTCCTGTTTGTCCATGCCAATGCATCTGCCAAGATCTATCAGGGTTTAGCCAAGGATTTTTCTGCGATCGAGCCTCCGATCTGGGCGGGCATGCTGGCCAATCATTGCCGTATCAAAGGTTTTTCTGTCAATATCCTGGATTGCGAAGCGCTGCATTTGGATGAGGCGCAATCAGCAAAACAGATCGCCCAGGCGCAAGCGCGGCTGGTCTGTTTTGTGGTGTATGGGCAGCAGCCTTCGGCGAGTTCTCAAAACATGTCCGGGGCGACGAGTTTGGCTGATGAGGTCAAGAAATTGGCACCTAAGGACAAGATTCTTTTTGTCGGCGGGCACATCGCTGCTTTACCGCGTGAGGTCTTAGAGAAACATTCAAGTATTGATTTTGTCTGTCAGAATGAAGGTGTCTATACCATCTCCAATTTATTAAAGACGGATTTAAATGAAGGCTTGGGAGCGGTGGATGGGTTGGGTTTCCGCCGGGATGGGGGCATTATCCTTAATAAGCCATCACCTATCGTGGCTAAGGCGGATCTGGCCCGTGAACTTCCGGGCATTGCCTGGGATTTGCTGCCTGTTAAAAATTACCGCACTGCCTTGTGGCATTCTTATCCCAATGGTTCCAATCGTCAGCCTTTTGCGGCCTTGTACACGTCCTTGGGCTGTCCCATGAAATGCTCTTTTTGCATGATCAATATCATCAATCGACAGGAGAATGAATATTCCGACGGATCAGCGGTATTCCGTTATTGGGAGCCGGAGCATATCATCAAGGAATTTGATTATTTTGCCTCCCAGGGCATTACTAATATCAAGATTGCCGACGAACTTTTTGTGCTTAACGCCAATCATTTTCTTAAGCTTTGCGAGTTGATCATAGAGCGCGGTTATAAATTCAATATCTGGTGCTATTCCCGGGTGGATACGGTGAAGGATCAATATTTGGCTACATTAAAAAAGGCCGGTGTCAATTGGCTGGCCCTAGGCATAGAAAGCGGGAATACCCGGGTACGTAAAGATGTGACCAAAGGCCGTTTTGAAGACGTGGATATCCGCTCGGTGGTGGGCAAGATCCGTGAGCATGGCATTAATGTCATCGGCAATTATATTTTTGGCCTGCCTGAGGATGATCTGAGCAGTATGCAGATGACCCTGGATCTGGCCATCGAGATGAACACCGAGGAAGCTAATTTTTATTCAGCCATGGCCTATCCGGGCAGCCCCTTGTATGGTATTGCTAAAAAAGAGGGGTGGAAATTGCCTTCGAATTATGCAGGTTTTTCTCAACACTCTTATGAAGGGCAACCATTACCGACCAAGTATTTGACTGCCGAGCAGGTTTTGGCTTTCAGGGATGAGGCATGGATGAAATATCATACCAACCCGAAATTCCTGGAATTATTAAAACAAAAATTCGGTCAATCTGCGGTGGATGAGACGATCAAATCGACCAAAATTAAATTAAAACGTAAGATCTTAGAGGAGGTTGCTTAAGTCATATGATCATATCCCGCACTCCTTTTCGTGTTTCTTTTTTTGGCGGAGGCACTGACTATAATGGTTGGTTTCAGGATCATAACGGAGCCGTTTTAGCCACCACTATCGATAAATATTGTTATATCACCTGCCGTTATCTGCCGCCATTCTTTGATCATAAGTCACGCATCATTTATTCCAAGATGGAACATGTCCATAATGTCGATGAGATCGACCATCCTTCCGTGCGGGAAGTGTTACGTTTTTTGAATATCCATGAAGGCATTGAAATTCATCACGACGGAGATTTGCCGGCACGGACAGGTTTGGGGTCAAGTTCTTCTTTTACAGTCGGATTGCTTAACGGTTTATACGCTCTCAAAGGGCAGATGGTCACCAAGGAAAGATTGGCCCGCGAAGCGATCCATGTTGAGCAGGTCATGATCAAGGAGAATGTCGGCTGTCAGGACCAGACTCTTGCTGCTTATGGTGGGTTCAATTTGATCGAATTCGGAGGCACCAATCATTTGCGCGTACAACCATTGACTATCCCGGCCGCAAAATTAAATCTTTTGCAGGATCATTTGATGCTCTTTTTTAGCGGGTTCTCCAGGACAGCATCAGCTATCGCTAAAACACAGATCGAAAATATCCCTCAAAAAAGGGCGGAATTAGCCCGCATGCATGAAATGGTCGGCGAGGCTGTGGAAGTCTTAAATGGCCATGACCTTTTAAAATTCGGCCGTTTGCTCGATGAAAGTTGGAAGCTCAAGCGCACCTTATCAGATAAAATATCCAGTACATATATTGATGACCTATACTCAACAGCCATCAAGGCAGGGGCTTTGGGCGGTAAATTGTTAGGTGCCGGCGGAGGTGGTTTCGTCCTGTTTTTTGTAGAACCCTCCAAGAAAGAAAAGATCCGCCATGCACTTAAGGATCTTTTGGAAGTTCCTTTCAAATTTGAGAATTTGGGCAGCCAGATAATTTTTTATCAACCTGACAGCGGATTGATTAAGTGAGCGAAGGATCTTTTATCATATGTTCCCAGATGTTGTTATCCTTGCCGGTGGTCTAGGTAAACGTCTTCAATCGGTCACCGGCGGTTCCCAGAAAGTGCTGGCCAAGATCGGTGATAAGCCGTTTTTGGAAATACTGATCGATTACATTGCCTCTCAGGGCGGCAGACGTTTCATCCTGTGCGTTGGCCATGGCAGTGATGAGGTGGAAGCTTATTTTAAAGATAAATACCAGGACCGCGAAATTGTCTTTTCCAGGGAAGAATCTCCTTTAGGAACAGGCGGGGCCATCAAACAAGGTTCAACCCAAGTAAAGACAGACACCTTTTTAGCGATGAACGGGGACTGCTTTTGTGTGATCGATTATAATGAATTGATCGCCGTACATGGGAAGGACAAAGCCAACGCTACGATTGCGATTGCTAACTTGCCGGATGTTCGTGATTACGGAAGTATTACAGTTAATGAAAAGAGCCAGATAGTTGCATTTAAGGAAAAATCGATCCAAGTTCATGCGGGCCTGATCAACACAGGCACGTATTGTTTCAATCGAGATGTATTTTCTCTAGTAAAAACTATATCCAAATTCTCGATCGAGCATGATTTCTTCCCGTATTTGATAGGCCAAGGGTTTTATGCATTTGAAGTAGAAAACCGTTTCATCGATATCGGCACCCCGGAGCGCTATTCCTGGGCGCAGGAACATCTCAAAGCATTGAAGGGATAAGCATGAAATCTGAGAATTTTAACAAAGCAACAGCAGTTAGCGATGGTAAAGAAGAATCCAAGTCCGGGTACAAGGTCCCTTTTGGAACAGTGTCGATTACTTCTAAAGCTAAAACGCTTATTGATGAGGCGATCGAACGCCGTTGGCTGACCAAGGGGAAATACGTCAAAGAATTTGAGGAAAAATTCGCGGCATTGTTCGGCGTTAAGTACGGTATCGCCGTCTCCAGCGGAACAGATGCCGATGCCATTGCCTGTGCCGTGCTTTATGATTTTGGCGCCAAGCGAGGGGATGAGATCATCGTACCGGCCTTGACCTTTGTGGCCACAGGCAATGCGGTTTTACAGGCAGGATTCACGCCTGTATTCGTCGATGTGGAACGTGAGACTTTAAACATCGATCCTAAAAAAATTGAAGCTGCCATAACCCCGCGCACACGTGCGATCATGCCCGTACACTTGATGGGCAAGTCCGCGGCCATGGATGAAATTCTAAGCATTGCTAAAAAGCATAAGCTTTATGTTATCGAAGATGCTGCCGAAGCGCACGGGGCCGAATACAAGGGAAAGAAAATCGGTGCTATCGGGGATATGGCTTGTTTTTCATTATATGCCGCGCACATTGTGACCACGATCGAAGGGGGCATGCTCATTACCAATAATGAGGCAATGGCTGAGGCTGCCCGTTCCCTGCGTAATCACGGCATAGACGGGAAATTTCAATTTAGGCGTATCGGTTTTTCCGCCAAGATGAATGAGATCGAGGCTGCCGTGGGCCTGGGCAATCTGGAGATATTTCAGGATATTTTGGAGAAAAGGCGCCTCAACGTGCGTCATTTGATCAAAGCCTTTGGACGGTTTGATCAATATTTTTGGTATCTGAAAGAAGAGGCTTATGAGGTCTTAGGCCCGCATGCATTTTCGATCATTCTTAAACCAGGAGTTAATTTTACCAAGAATGAATTTGTGACTTATTTGGAAGCGCAAGGTGTTGATTCTCGTAATTTGTTTTATTCTATCCCCACACAGACGGAGAGTTATCAGTTTATGGGTCATAAACTAGGCGACTTTCCCCAATCGGAATATTGTTCTGACCACGGCACCCATATCGGTTGTCACCAGGACATTGGTATTAGTCAATGTGATTATGTGATTGATACTGTTTCAAAGTTCTTAAACGCCAAGGGGCACCGCGTTTAATTTATGCGAAAGAATATTTTATTCATTCATCATGTCTCATTCCTAGGTGGGGCAGAGAGATACTTATTTTCTTTGATCGAGGTTTTGGACAAGGACAAATATAAGGTCCATTTTATTTGTCAAGAACCGGGGCCCTTGAGCGAAGCTTTAGCCAAGCAGGGCGTTGTTGTCAGCTTTATGCCCTTATTGGCATGGAGGCAGTTGCGTCATCTGGTGACCAATCTTATGAGGATCAAGGCCATTATTGATTTTTGTCGTTCGAATCAGATCGATTTGATCTGTTCTAATAATTACCGTGTTTCATCGTACGCTGTTTGGCCTGCCAAATTCCTTAGAATACCTGTTGTTACCATTGTTCAAGATTTCGTTTCCCGTCGGAAATTATGGAAATTCAATACATTCTTTTCCGATGCTCTGGTTGTTGTTTCCAAAGCAGTAGCTGATCCTATCAGACGTTATTTTAAAAAAGAAATAGTCACTATTTATAACGGCATGGATATTGATGCCTTGTTAATGCTGATCCCTTTGGAGGATATTTTAAGGACTGAATTCCCTGTTTTAAAGGGTAAGCGTGTCGTTGGTATGGTGGCACAAGTAGTTCCGCTTAAACGACATAAATTATTTTTAGAATCGATGCTGGAAGTGTCAATGCAGGTCGAAGATGTGATGTTCGTTGTGATAGGAGATTCACCTTCGCCGGAGCAATTAAGTTTGGATGATCTGCGGGCATATGCGCAGGAATTGAACATGACTCAGAAGGTGATTTTTACAGGGACAAGACCGGATGTCCCTTCATTGCTTAAATCGTTTGATGTTTTAGTGCATCCTGCGGACAGAGAGCCATTTGGCAGGGTGATCATGGAAGCCATGGCGGTGGGTGTTCCTGTGGTAGCCACTGCCAGCGGTGGTCCGTCCGAGATCATTGAAGAGGGCGTAAGCGGGTTTTTAGTTGATGTGGGGGATAAAAAGAATATAGTGGAAAGGGTTTCTAAGCTTTTAAAAGATGCCTGGCTGCGTGAGGACATGGGGAAAAAGGGACAGGCGCGTATTCGTCATTCTTTTAATCTTAAGGAGACTGTCTATCGCTTTAATGATGTTTTTGAAAAACTGTTGAGCAGGAAATAATGTTGATGGGAATATCCGCAGTCATTATAACCAAAAACGAAGAGCATCGCATCCGTCGCTGTTTAGATTCCCTTAAAGGATGGGTGGATGAGATTATCATCGTTGATGATGAATCAACTGATGCTACTACTGCTATTGCCCGAGGCGAATATGGCGCCCGGGTTATTATCCATCCATTGCAGGATGCTTTTGACCGTCAGCGTAATCGGGGCATGGAAATAGCAGCCCATCCTTGGGTTTTGCAAATGGATGCAGATGAGGTCATTGCCCCGCAGACCAGGGAGGCTATTGGGCAAGCCCTTCGCCAACCGGGGCAATATGAAGGATTTGAGATCTTACGTCAGGACTGTATCGGGGAAGTGCCGTTAAAACATGTTGGCGGCTGCTTTCAGTTAAAACTCGTACGCAAAGGATCAGGTTCCTATAAAGGGAATATTCATGAGGCTTTTAAGCTCAAGGGAACTGTTGGTCGTATTGAGGGGCCTGTTTGGCATTATGCCATTACTTCAGTCGGGAACATGATCGAGAGGCAGAATCGTTATTCGGATCTGGAAAGTCAAAAGTATCTGCTGGAAAATCCTGCTATCAATGCGGGTCAGGTCAAAAATAAATTGATCGTCAAGCCCTTCAAAATCTTCATCAAACATTATTTTAGACACGGCGGATATAAAGATGGTATCCCGGGTCTTATTTGGTGCACGATCCATACCCTGCATCCGATGATATTTTGGTTAAAAGTGCTTGAAGGCGTTCAAAAGAAATGTGCCGGGTCTAAGGGGTGATGATGAAGGTCAGTGGTTTTACTATAGTGCGTAACGGGGTTAAGCTGCATTATCCTATCGTGGAATCTATCAATTCCATTTTGCCCATCTGTGATGAATTCATCGTCAACGTGGGGGACAGTGAAGATTCAACGCTGGATTTGATCAAGAGCATTGCTTCGCCCAAGATCAAGATCATTCAAACCAAATGGGACATGTCTCAGGGACCGACGGTGCTTTCGGAACAAACGAACGTTGCCTTAAAACATTGTACAGGTGATTGGGCGTTCTATTTGCAGACGGATGAAGTTATTCATGAAAGTGACCTTCTCCGGCTTAAGCGCTGCATGGAGCGATACCTGCATCATCCTGAAGTTGATGCCCTGCGCTTTAGGTGGCTTCATTTTTATGGCAGCCATTGGCGCTACCGTATAGACGCGGGCTGGTATCAAAAGCAGGATAGGATCGTTCGCAATAATGGCCAGGTCCAATCTTACGGTGATGCGTATGCGTTCTGTCGTCGAGACGGTAAAGATATGACCATCAGGAATACGGGTTGTTTTATGTATCACTACGGATGGGTTTTTAGCGAAGAAGTCATGGCCCGTCGCCGGTTAAATCAGGGAGAGATCTGGTCGGATAATCGGGATAATGAAAAAAGGACAGGCCGTTATGAATTTGGTGATTTGAAGCGCTTCCCGGTCTATTTCGGTTCTCACCCGGCGACGATGAAAGATCTGACAGCCGCCCACCCGGTCAGTCAACAAGATTGGCAAGAGATATCCCGCCAATATTGGTGGAACCCCGCCTTCTGGCTTCGTCTGCGTTATAAAACCGGACGACGGGTTAAAGAGAAGATGACTTAGATGAATTTTAGAAAAATCCTTATCATCAATCCCTACGGCATCGGGGATGTTTTATTTACGACACCCCTTATTAGCAATTTGCGCATGGCTTATCCCCAGGCGTCTATCGCGTATTTGGGCAATCAACGTACCGCTGATTTTCTTAAATTTAATAAGGACATAGCCCAGGTTTTTATTTATGAGCGTGATGAATTTGTGGGAAAGCCTTCCAAATACCTCGAGCTCTTTAACAGCATCAAACAGCAGGGTTTTGAGGTAGTTTTCGATTTTTCCCTTAACAGCAGCTTTGGATTTTTGTCTGTGGCCTGCGGCATTAAAAAACGGGTGGGTTTTGATTACCGCAAGCGGGGGCGATTTTTGACCCATCGGATCCCTATGCTCGGGTTTGAAGAGAAGCATATTGTTGAATATTATCTGGATCTGTTGCGGTTGATGGATATCCCGGTTAAAACCAAACAAATGAAACTGGATGTCCCTTCCCAAGATATCAATTGGGCCCAAGAATGGCTTAAGAGCCATGAGATTGACCCTGCTGCCAGGCCGCTAATAGCGGTTTTACCCGGTGGGGGAGCCAGCTGGGGAAAGGCGGCCGGGTATAAGCGATGGCCTACATCTCATTATGCCCAATTAATAGATAAAATCGTTGAAAATTTTGACGCTGCTATTATACTGATGGGAGACTCCAAAGAAAGGGAGCTGTGCCTTGATGTTATCAATCAGGCTCATTTTCCTATACATTTTGCCGTTGGAGAGACCTCTTTGTTGGGGTTAGCCGCTTTGCTGATGCAGTGCCAAGGGGCTATCGTCAATGACGGAGGCCCGTTACATGTGGCCGAGGCTGTGGGTGTCAAGACAGTTTCTATTTTTGGCCCGGTTGACCCGCAAGTGTACGGTCCCTATCCATTAGTGAATCATACCGTGGTGCAAAAAGGTCTGCCCTGCCAGCCATGTTACAGGCGTTTTCGTATGGCCAATTGCGGACATATTAATTGTTTGGGTGAATTATCTGTCGAAGAAGTCTATAGAAAGGTGCAAAAAATCCTATGAGTGTTCCATTTATTGATTTTAAAGAGCAGAATCGTTTGATCTCAGGTGAGGTGGACTTAGGTTTTAAGAAAGTATTTGAAAAAGGCGATTATATTTTAGGGGAACAGGCCCATATTTTTGAAGAGGCTTTTGCCAAGTACTGTGAGGTTCAATATGGGGTAGGGGTTAATTCCGGCACCGACGCGCTCCATTTGGCCCTGATGGCTTTGGATATTAAGGAAGGTGATGAGGTCATTGTTCCGACACATACCTTTATTGCCACGGCCCTGTGCGTTTCTTTTTGCCGCGCTACACCGGTATTTGTGGATATTGAGCCGGACACTTTTAACATCGATCCTAAATCTTTTCAGGCTGCTATCACTAAGAAAACTAAGGCTGTGATCCCTGTGCATATTTATGGCCAGCCAGCCAACATGGATGAGATCACGGCGATCGCCCGTAAACACGGTGTGAAGATCGTCGAGGATGCGGCTCAGGCGCATGGTTCGCGTTATAAAGGCAAACGTGTCGGATCCATCGGTGACGTGGCTTGCTTTTCATTTTATCCCACTAAAAGTCTGGGTGCCTGCGGGGACGCGGGGATGATCGTGACTAATAATAAAGATATTTATGAAAAGGCATTGATGTTGCGCGATTACGGCCGTCAAGGACGTTATGAGCATAAGATCAAGGGAACGAACTCACGCCTGGACACCCTTCAGGCCGTGGTGTTGAATGCCAAATTAAAGCATCTGGATAACTGGAATGAGATGCGCGCGAAAAATGCGGCCATCTATGCACAGCTTTTGAAACCATTGAAGAATGTGGTCGCTCCTATTACTAAGGAAGACCGTACCCATGTGTTTCAGACCTATGCTATCCTTGTTCCCAACCGCGATCGTGTCGTTGAGTCCATGAAAGCCCAGGGCATTGGCGTGTTGATCCATTATCCGATCAGCTTGCATTTGCAGGAGGCTTATGCGGATTTGGGTTGCAAAAAGGGGGATTTCCCCGTTGCTGAGAAGGTGGCCAATGAGGTTATGAGTTTGCCGATGTTTCCACACATGACCCGTGAACAAATTGAAGCTGTGGTCGCGGCTTTGCAAAAATCTTTGTAGGATAAACAGGAGAAAAATGGTGCCCATTGCATTGAGTGTCGTTGTTATTGCTAAAAATGAGGAGAATCGCATCAAGGATTGCCTGGACAGTGTCGCAGGTTTTGCCGATGAGATTATCGTGGTAGATGATGAAAGCACCGACGATACGCGTAGCATTGTCTTGAAATACACAGATAAGATATTCACCCGGCATATGGAGCTTGAAGGTAAGCAACGCAATTTTGGGGCTTCCAAGGCAAGAAATAGCTGGATCATGATCCTGGATTGTGATGAGCGCATGACGGATGAGCTTAAAGCAGAGATTGCCGTGGCCCTGAAAGAAGGGGACCCTAAGATCGCGGCCTACTGGGCGCCGCAGATCAATTATTTTGGTGACGTGCAGTTGAATCATGGTGGATGGTCAAACCCTCATATACGTTTGTACAACAAAGATCATGTGAAGTGGTCCGAGGCTGATTTCGATGTCATTCACCCGGGTTTAAAATTTGCAGAAGGCTATAAGGGGGGAAATTTAAAATGCAAATCCATTCACTATAGTTTCAGTAGTGTGGAGAATTTCATTGCAAAGATCAATCGTTATTCGACATTGGAAGCCACCAAGTGGTATTTGGACGGGCGGAAAATGTCTTTCGGCAAGGCGATGTGGCGTTCGTGGGACCGGTTTTTCAGGCGTTTTGTCGCTAAAAAGGGATACAAGGACGGGTATTATGGTTTTGTGGCAGCTGTCTTAAGCGGTTTCCATGAATTTGCGGCGTACAGCAAATACAGGGAGATGAAAGAAAAAGGTTGATGCCCAGGTTTTATCAAAATGTCTTTTATCAGAATTTTCTAAGTTTGCCATCAACGATCATCAAGACCGTCGGGCGTAACTGTAGAGCCAAGAAATTTGAGCCAGAAGTCAAGGCCCTGGAAGCATTGATAAAAAAGGGTTCTTTTTGTTTTGATGTGGGCGGGGCGTATGGCCGTTATGCCTTTCCTTTATCGAAGATGGTGGGCCCTCAGGGCAGAATATACAGTTTTGAGCCGGGGTCTTATAGCTATAAAGTATTTTCATTTATAAAATTTTATTTTGGCCTTCAGAATGTAGTATTGATCAAAAAGGCGGTATCCAATAAATCGGGTTCGATCGAGTTATGTTTACCCCCGAAAAGATCAGGAAAGCTGGGCACATCGTTGGCCCACATTCATACAGGGAAAAAAGCAGATAGTTTTTGTGAAACAGTAGACATGTTGACCCTGGATGAATTTGCCAGCCGTGAGAAACCCGCGCGCCTGGACCTGATCAAATGCGACACAGAAGGGTCGGAATTATTGGTGTTTCAGGGGGCCCAGGGAATGATCGAGCGGTTCAAACCGATTATCCTGACTGAGATCGACGCGAGTAATCTGGCGCGATATCAACAAAAGCCGTCTGATATCATCAATTTTTTCCGTCAGTGGAAGTACAGGCTCATGATCTGGGAAGCAGATGTCTTTATCCCGGTAACAGATGCCCAAAGCCCCAGGAACTATTTTTTTATACCGGAACATATGGATATTTAAGGACTTATGAAAGTTGTTTTCCTCGATAGAGATGGTGTTATCAATGAATTCCCGGGCAACGGCGCTTACGTGACCAAGGTCAAAGATTTTCATTTTATCCCGGGGGTCTTGGATGCCATCCGTGAGTTGACCTTAAGCGGGCATAAGCTTTTTGTCATTTCCAATCAGGCAGGGGTTGGCAAGGGTGTTTATTCTCTGGATAAACTTAAACGCATTGATGCCCGCATGATCAAGGGTGTTGTGAAAACAGGCGGCAAGATCCGGAAAAGTTTTTATTGCACGCATCGTTCGGATGCCGGTTGTGATTGCCGCAAACCCGGTATCGGCTTATTAAAGAAAGCTCTTAAGTCCCTTAATAAAACCATTGTCCACGCACAAAAGGCTTTTTTTGTCGGAGACACCGAAGGTGACATCAAGACCGGGCATAATGCCGGATGTAAAACTATCTTTGTGCTTTCTGGCCGCGAAGATCGTCGGTATATGCGCAAATGGACGGTCAAACCGGATCATATTGTCAAAGATTTGAAAGCAGCGGCACAAATCATCCAAGATGAAAATTCTAGTCGTCCACGCAACAGCCGGGGCCGGGCATAAAAAAGCAGCAGAGGCTATATTCAACGGTCTAAAAGCCAAAGGTGGCTTCGATGCCCGTTTGGTTGACGCGTTGGATTACACCAACCCTGTTTTTAAAAAATCCTATCCGGGAGTTTATTCCTTTTTAGTGACCTGCCTGCCCTGGGCCTGGGGATTTTTATTTGGGGCCCTGGACATCCCATGGATACAGCCGTTGGTGCGGGGTGTGCGGCGTTTGTACAATGGCTTTAATGCCCAATCCCTGCAGAAATTCCTTATTCAGGAGCAGTTTGACTGCATTATCACGACCCAATTTCTGTCGGCGGAGGTAAGTGCCTATCTCAAACGCGAAGGAAAAATTAAATCCAAGATCATTTGTGTCGTAACGGATTTTGATGTGCATCGCATTTGGGTCAATCGTGGGATCGATGTTTATACAGGGGCTTGTGAATATACCAAGGATAAGTTAATTGCGTTAGGCGTTAGCCCCCAGAAGATCTTTACGACAGGTATCCCGACCGATGTTAAGTTCAGCACCCAGCCGGATATAGTTGCCTTAAAGAAGAAATTGGGGCTTCAAGACGGGTTATTAACTGTTTTGATTGCAACAGGGTCTTTTGGTATGGGGCCGGTTGCTGAATTGATGGAACAGCTGAGCAATTATCAATTGTTGATCGTCTGCGGGCACAACCGGGAATTATATGAACGATTAAAGCCGCAGGCAAAGAAGAACGCGCATGTGTTGGGTTTGGTTGACAATATGGATGAACTGATGGCAGTTTCTAATGTCATGGTAACCAAACCTGGAGGATTATCTATTTCAGAGGCATTGGTCAAGAAATTGCCCATGTTATTCTTTAGCGCCATTCCGGGGCAGGAGACCAATAATATCAATGTTTTAAGTACGTATGAAGTGGTATCGCAAACTCAAAGCTCTTTACCTCAAATCTCTCAGACCATTCATGAATGGCATTCTAATCCTAAAGATCTAGAAGCTTTGCGCCAGCGCATGAAGGAATTATCAAAACCTAATGCCGTCGCTGATATCATTGCCCTAATATGAATATTCCCTGTAACTTGCTTGGCGTCACCTAATTATGAATATTCCCTATAATTTGCTTGTCGTTCCCTCTCTATGATTGCCCAGGTTGTCTTCGATCTACCCCTAGATGGGCCTTTTGATTATTTGATCCCCGAGCATTTAGTCTCTCAAATGTCAGTAGGGGCACGTGTTAAAGTGTCTTTGGGGCACATGTCTCAAATCGGCTTTGTCACAGGCCTGCTTGAGCAAAGCGCCGTCCCCCAATTAAAACCTGTGCAGTCTTTGTGCGATCCCTCCCCGGCGTTTAATATCCTGGATCTCACTTTTGCCAAAGATTTCTGTGCCTATTACGGCTGCAGTGTCGGTGAAGCTTTGGGTACGATGCTAAGGAATAAAACGGACTTTTCATTTACTTGCCGTCGAGACCATACACAGGTATTTTCTTTATACATCTGCCAGCCCAATGTTTACGCGGTTAAAATCCAGGGGATCATTGACGGATATCCCCGGGATTCCCGTTTTTTAATTTTAGTCCCTGATGCCTTCAGGGCACAGAGCCTGTCCCAGCAGATCAAAGCAGCAGGGTCTGTCAAGATTGGCAGCCGATCAGCGGTATTTGAATGTGACGGTCGATATGATTGCATCATCATGGTTGATGAAGACGATCCGTCTTATAAGCAGGAACAGATGCCGATGTACGAAACCCGTCAGGTGCTTTTGATGCGCTCTCGGAGTTATGGTTTTGACATTGCTTTTGTGGGAATATCTCCCTCGGTGGAACTAATGGCCATGGTGCGTGATGACCAAGTTGAATTGATCGAAGAAGCGACAGCTAAGCTTGCGCTCGCGAAGGTGGTTGACCTGTCCAATTATAAATTCATCCCCGGGCTGCTTTCGCCGCCCGTGCGTGACGCGCTTGATGCAGCTCTGAAAGCAGGTCAAAAAAGCATCTTAATTTTAAACCGCCGGGGGTCGTATCGCTTGACCCGTTGTGTTGACTGTGCAGAAATTCTAAAATGCAGCCATTGCGACAGCGCCCTGATCTATTCAAGGGCAGAAGGAAAGTTTTTATGCCGTCATTGTACCTATACGGTGCCAGGAGATATCGTTTGCCCTAAATGTCATAAGTCCAGTTGGCGCTCGATGGGTATTGGGGTCGAACAATTACAAACAGAGCTGAAGAAATATTTTCCTCAGGCAAGGATCACTGCCTTTGAACGTGCTACAAAATCAACAGAAAAGACGTCTAAGCCTCTTGGCGATTTTGATATTCTGATTTCTACTTCGGCCGTTTTGCGCTTTCAGGGAGAGTGGAGGGTGCAGGTGGCGGCGTTTATTGATTTTGATGCCCAATTAAATCGATTAGACGTGCGTTGCGGTTTCAACGCTTTTAGTTTGGCGCTTCATATCTGCAGCATGGCGCTCGAAGGGGTGTTTATCCAGACACGCAATACTAGCCATTACGTTCTCCAAAGCCTTTCAAGCGGCGCTATTAAAAATTTCTATGATGAGGAATTGAAGTTAAGAAAAGAGTTTGGATTCAGCCCGTTTAGGCATTGGGTTAAGATAAGCTGGAGGGGCAAAGTAGAAAAATCCACCCACCAGGCGGCTGTAGAAGTGTATAATGCATTAAGTCAATCGGCGCCTAAGACTTTTACGATAACGCCGCCTTTGGCTGATGCGGTGGGCCGCAAACGCGACCTGTTCCGTTTTAATGTGATGGTGCAAGCCGACCATGTGCCCCCGCTCGTGGCGTTTATAAAATCCACCCTTGCGCTCGTCAAGCGCCGCAGCAGGGTGATCGTTACCTTGAATGTAGACCCATGAAAATTATTTTTTTCGGTAGTGATGATTTTGCCGCTGTACATCTGGAAAGTCTTTTGACCGCCGGTCATGAGCTTCTTTGCTGCGTGACCGGCCCTGATAAGCCCCAGGGGCGCGGGATGAAGATCTCTGTTTCACCTATTAAACAGATAGCCTCAGAACGTCAAATCCCATGTCTGCAGCCGGCGTCCCTTAAAAGCAAAGATATTGCTGATGCCCTTAAATCTTACGGGGCAGATATTTTTGTAGTGGTGGCTTATGGCCGATTATTGACACAGGATATCCTGGATATTCCTAAAATACTTTGCATGAATGTGCACGGCTCACTTCTTCCTAAATACCGTGGGGCAGCGCCTGTTAATTGGGCCATTCTTAACGGAGAAAAAACGACCGGGGTGACGATACAGAAAATGGACTTGGAGTTGGATGCCGGTGATATTGTCGCTCAGGAGAAGATGGCTATTGGTGACGATGAAAATGCCGCTCAATTACGCAAACGCATGGCCACGGTCGGCGCAAAATTATTGGTTAATGTTTTGGACAAAAATCCTTCAGGTCAATTTTCATTAAGCACTCAGGAGAGTGCTTTAGTGACCCATGCCCCCAAGTTGACCAAGGAAATGGGAAAAATTGATTGGAAGTCCACCGCACGTTCGATCATTGATCAGGTGCGCGGCCTTCAGCCCTGGCCGGGTGCGTTTACTTTTTGTAATGGTAAAATGCTTAAGATCACCCAGGTCCAAATATCGACAGAAGATAAGGGAAACTTTACGCCGGGGCAGGTGATCAAGGTCGCTCGTGACGGTTTTCATGTGGCCTGTTTAGACAATGCCCTTTTAATTAAGGAAGTCCAGCCTGAAGCGGGTAAGGTGATGCCGGCACAAAGTTTTGTGGCCGGCTATAAAATAACTGCAGGCTTTTCATTTTAATTTTATTTCGTTGGATTTATCTTAACTTGTTTGTGATATAATTTTACTCATGTCTCAACTTAGAAAAGACCCTATAGTCGGCCGCTGGACCATCATTGCCACCGAGCGTGCCCGGCGTCCGGCAGCTTTTGTGGATCCTCAATCTACAATTACCGACCAACAACAATGCCCTTTTTGCAAGGACATCGCTACCCAGGGCATTTACGAGTCTCATGGGGTGAAGGTATTTAATAGCGATACTCCTATTTTAGACGGCAGCAAACCTTTTGAACGTCGCGGTCATGGGCTATATGATGTTTGCCACAGTTACGGTAGTCATGAGATCGTTGTTGAGACACCCTTGCATATCGCGAATATGGCTGACTTGCCCCCAGAGCAGATCAACGCCGTGATGCAAACGTATGCTTTGCGTATGCAAACACATCGCAAGAACCCTTTTATCGAATATATTTTAGCGTATAAGAACTATGGAGTTGCCGCCGGCAGCCGTAATATCGGACACTCCCGGTCACAGATCATGGCGGTGCCGGTCTTGCCCATGCGCGTCAAAGATAAAACCAGCGGTGCTGAAAAATATTTTGAATATCATGAGCGCTGCCTGTTTTGCGATATGATCACCCAGGAGTTAAAGAGCAGGGAACGTGTGATCGTCGAGAATGAGCATTTTGTGGTGATCTCACCTTTTGCCTCGCGGTTTCCTTTTGAAACATGGATCTTGCCCAAAAACCATCATTGTGATTTTGCCGACGGTATTAAGGGTTATGAAGGTTCTTTAGCCGGCATTATGAAGGATATTTTATTGCGTTTGAAGATTGGGTTAAACGATCCGGCTTATAATTATATGATACAAACCTCTCCGGTCAAAAATCCGTCTTCGTTCAAAGATTATTATCACTGGCATATTGAACTTATGCCGAGATTAACACGGGTGGCTGGTTTTGAGAGAGGTACCGGCTTTTATATTTGCCCCATACCGCCGGAGATGACCGCGGCTTTTTTAAGAGAGGTTGATATTCATGCCTGAACTGAGGAGAGATCCGGTGGTAGGACGATGGGTGATCATTGATAGTGACCATCTCAAAGGCCCTTTGGATTTTCCCAAAGAGGACAATACCCCGACCCGGCAGGCGATCTGTCCGTTTTGTCCCGGGCGTGAGTATCAGACGCCCCAGGAAGTTGATGCCGTGCGTCCCCTTAATAGTTCTGCCAATACGCCCGGCTGGATGGTCCGGACGGTGCCTAATAAATTCCCGGTTTTGAGCTCTGAGGGATCGCTTCAAAAGGACGGTAACGGTATTTATGATCAGATGACCGGTATCGGCGCCCATGAGGTTTTGATCGAAAGCCCTGACCATGATAAAAGTCTCACCGATTTGACCAAGGAAGAAATGTCGGCGGTGATAAACCAGTATCAGAATCGTTTTCGTCATCTGTCCAAGGACAGCCGTTTTAAATATGTGGTGGTCTTTAAGAATTTCGGTGCTTCTGCCGGGGCCACGGTTGAACACACCCATAGCCAGATCATTGCCTTGCCCATGGTGCCTAAAACTGTTTTAGAAGAGCTTAAAGGCGCAGAACATTATCATCAGTATCGCGGCCGTTGTGTGTTTTGTGATATGATCTCCCAGGAATATCAGGATAAGGAGCGGATCGTCGTGGAAAATAGCAGCTTTTTGGCTTTTTGTCCCTACGCGCCGCGTTATGCTTTTGAAATTTGTATCATCCCTAAAGGACACAGTCCGGATTTTGCCAGTGCGGATGAGGCCACCCAGGGGCATTTGGCACAAATTCTGCAAGACGTGCTTAAGAAAATTAGACAAGTGTTGGGAAACCCCTCGTATAATTATTACCTGCATACGGCTCCCGTTGGGTATACTAATGCGGCGTGTTATCATTGGCATATCGAGATCATCCCGAAATTGACCCGCAGTGTTGGCTTTGAATGGGGGACAGGATTACATATCGTTCCCACCTTCCCCCAAGATGCCGCCCGTTACTTGCGAGAAGCATAAAGTCAATGTTTGACAATTCAGGGCTTTTCAGTAGAATAGGGTTCTTAGTTTTTCTCAATTTATGCCGAGATAGCTCAGGTAGTAGAGCGCAGGACTGAAAATCCTGGCGTCCCCAGTGCAAGTCTGGGTCTCGGCACCATTTTTATCTCTTGTAAAGGCTATGAGCACACCGGGAAACGATGAGTCATTGATTGCTTTAAGCAGTTTGTCTTTAGGGCAAAAGGCACAGGTCGTATCCTTTTGTTTTGACACCGATCAAGGTGAAAATATCCAGAGAACAGGTCTGGCTCCCGGCGAGCAGTTGGAAATTGTACGTTTGCCCCCAACGGGAGATTCTATCGAAATTAAAATCCGCGAGTATTTTTTCTCTTTAAGCATAAAAGACGCTGACCATATCAAGGTCAGGCTTCTTTCTTAACTACCGTCACCCTAAGGTCCATGGCAGCAGATACTCCACATAGGCCATCCCATCCGCAGTCCTTTCATTTCCGGGCCCTAATCAATAAACAGGGAAGAATGATCGTTCACAGTTCGCGTGACCGCCAGAATCCTTTCGGGGACCTTTATCACTTTTTTTTCTCCTTGTCTTGGCCCAAGTTCTTTATACTCGTTGCGACAATATATCTCTCGGTAAATTTATGTTTTGGGATTTTATATTTTATTTGCGGAGTTGAAGCTTTGGGCGATGTACATTCGACGGGAATCGAGCGGTTGGTGTATTGCATTTTTTTGAGCATCGAGAACATGAACTCTGTTGACTACAGCAGGGTGGGGCATGCTGGCATGGGTCCGTATATTCTGATGACCATTCAGGCATTTTTGGGATTGTTGACCCTGGCTATGACCACAGGCCTGTTTTATGCCAGGTTCTCCCGGGCCACGGCGAGGATTATCTTTAGCAATAAAGCGATCATCGCCAATCATAACGGAAAACTATGTTTATCTTTCAGGATGGCCAATGAGCGTTTGAACCAAATCGCTGAAGCGCATATGGCCCTTCACCTGACTCTAAATGAAGTCAGCCAGGAAGGGGAACATACCCGTAAATTTTATGATCTTAAATTGGAGCGCGATCATACGCCGTTATTTGCCCTAAGCTGGACCGTGCGGCATTATATCGATGAGAAAAGTCCATTGTTTGGGATGAATGAGGCCAAAATGCGTGAGGACCAGATGGGCATTTTAGCTTCCCTGACAGGTCTTGATGAAACTTTTTCACAACCCATCATTGCCCGTCACTCATATTCTTTGGAAGATGTTGTTTACAACAAAATTTTTAAAGATATCATTATATGGCACGACAAGAAGGTGCATATTGATCTCAAGGGCATTCACGACCTGCACGAGGGGCAGCTGGGAAAAGTAAAATGATAAAAATTTACACAGGGTATAAAGGTTTCGTCGTTTTCTTTTTATTTGCTGCCGGGGCGTTTCTTTTTTTATCCCTTTTTTTCTGGGGGATCTCAAAGGTGATCCAGCTGTTCCTGCCGTTATTGATCGTCACTTCTTATTTGTTGATCATTGTTTTTTCGTTGGGTTTTCTTCCCGCGACCATTGTTAAGGACTTACGGCCCTTGCTTGCGAAGTATTCCCTTTGGATGTCCTATGCCCTGGGGATTTCGACATGGATCATGTCTTTTTTCTTTGTCATCAACGTCTTTGGGCTATTGGGCATATTTTGTGCTCTATTGTTCAAGTTTTTAGCGCCGATCGCGCTTGCAGGGGCCATGCTTAAAGGTTCCTGGCATGCAGCGGGGCACTTGGCGGTATGGATCGGTTTTACTTATGGGATGAGATATTATAGTCAATGGGTGTTAAGTTTGAATATCCGTAATCAGGGTCAAGGCCGTATCATAGATGTAAATGTCATTGAAGTAAAAGAGCATTGATCGCTTGACGCTCGAGGAGGATTAGGATAGAATATTATTTAAAGGCGATGGAGTTCGCCTAGTTTTTATAATAAACGCTTAAGTATGTTTAAAAAAGCTAATGACTCCTACAATCCCTGCCGGAATTGTAGGAGTTTTCTTTTTGGGTAGCACTGGGTTATGATCATTAAAATGAGGAGGTATCAGTGAAGATCATTGTGGTCAGGCACGGGCAAACAGAATGGAACAAAAAAGATATTTTTAGAGGCAGGAAGGATATTCCGCTTGATGAAAGCGGCAAGAAACAGGCGATGTTAACAGCGAACCGGATAGCACAGATGAATTTGACGATCAAAGCGGTTTACACAAGCCCGATGCTTCGTGCACGAGAAACCGCTGATAATATCGCCACGAAATTGGGACTTAACATAATAGCTAAGGATGGGTTGATTGAATTTGATTATGGTCAATGGGAGGGGCATAGTGTCGATGAAGTTAAGAAGAAATATCCTCAAGAGTATGCTCACTGGTTGAATGATCCGCAACGCCTTATTATTCCTGATGGTGAAGCTCTTGGGCAGGTCAAAGAAAGGGTCGATGCTACAGTCAAGGCTATTTTGAAAGATGCGAAGGGAAATATCGTCATTGTTGCGCACAAAGCGATTAATAAAATTGTGATCGGTTGCCTTATGAGGTGGGACCAGGATCATTATTGGAAACTTGAGCAGGACCTGGCGGCTATTAATATTATTGAAATTGACGGAGCTTCAGCTGTAGTTGAAATGTTGAACCATACAACTCATTTGTTGCATGAAAAATAAATAAGGTACCTAATCAGAAGGAGCATTTTGATGGAACATGTATACGCTATTGCAACACTGTGGCTTGGATTAGCTGTTTTCAGTGCCATTATTGCCTATCATCTTAGAATATCCATTGCTTTGGTTGAAATTTGTGTGGGTATTGTTGCCGCGGCCATTGCCAATCATTTTTGGGGAGTTGACTCCCTGGGGGGTAATTTTGAATGGTTACGATTCTTAGCCTCTATTGGGGCAGTTTTATTGACATTCTTGGCAGGGGCAGAACTTGATCCGACGGTGATCCGTTCTAAGTGGCAAGAGGTCGCCATCGTTGGATTCCTGGGATTTTTAGCCCCATTCTTAGGGTGCAGCGCCTTGGCCCATTTTATTCTTCACTGGGATATTCGTCCAAGTCTGTTGGCGGGGGTAGCTCTTTCGACCACATCAATGGCGGTGGTGTATGCGGTTATGCTCGAGACCGGGTTTAATAAAACTGAGTTCGGTAAGGGGATTTTGGGAGCTTGTTTTGTTAATGATTTGGGGACTGTTTTAGTGCTGGGGTTTTTATTCGCACCGTTTACCTATAAATCAATTATTTTTGTGGTGGCGAGTATTGTTACGCTGGTGTTATTCCCATTCTTTACCGTATTGTTGACGAAGATTTATGGCAACAGGACTGCCGCTATCCGTGTTAAATGGGTTGTTTTTGTATTGTTAGGTTTGGGGGCTTTGGCATTTTGGTCCGGCAGTGAAGCGGTATTACCGGCTTACATTGCCGGTATTGTCCTGGCAAAATTTGCAACCAAGGAAGAACACTGGATCAGGCGCATGAGGACGTTAACAGTTGGGTTTTTAACTCCTTTTTATTTTTTACGTGCCGGTTCATTAGTTTCCCTGCCGGCGTTGATCAGTGCACCGGCTGTCTTTTTACTTTTATTGGCCGGTAAAGTTTTCTCGAAAATCTTTGGTTTATACCCTATAATAAGCTGTTTTCGCCGTGAGCATTCAGAAAGATGGTATTATACGTTGATGATGTCCACCGGGCTTACCTTTGGCAGTATATCTGCTCTTTATGGTTTGTCCCATGGGATAGTAACGAAGGAACAGTATTCTTTTCTCGTGGCGACGGTAATTGCAAGTGCGGTTATCCCTACAATGATTGCTAATTTTGCATTTTTGCCTAAGCATCTGCTCCCGCAAATTGAAAAGGAGAGATCAAAAGGCAAGGCAGCCGGTGTAGGCATAGATGAAGAGTAGAAGGAGAATTTAATGTTGTTGAAATTAGCATACCTAACGATCGGAGGGATAACAGGCACCTTTGCCCGTTATTTTTTATCCGGATTTATATACAGGTTTACAGGAGCGGATTTCCCTTATGGGACCTTGGTGATTAATTTAACGGGTTGTTTTCTAATAGGTATTTTTGCAACCTTATCTGATGAAAGGCTTATTTTGGGGCCGGATATGCGTGTGATGTTGATGGCGGGTTTTTGCGGAGCGTTCACTACTTTTTCTACGTTCATGTTGGAAACAGGCAATCTTGTGAAGGATGCAGAGTGGTTAAGGGCCTTCGGGAATGTGTTTTTAAGCGTCGTCGCCGGTTTCTTTCTTTTTCGGCTGGGAGTATGGCTTGGCAAGGTAATTTAGGAGGTTTTAATTATGAGGATCCCCACAGATGGTAAATTATTAAGGATTTTTATCGGTGAACGGGATAAATGGCAGGGTACTCCGCTTTATGAGGCCATTGTTAATGCTGCTAGAAAAGAAAAGTTAGCTGGTGCGACGGTGCTTAAAGGATGCATGGGATTTGGTTGTAAAAGCCATATGCATACCTCGAAATTAGAAAGATTATCTGAAGACCTTCCCATGGTCATCGAAATAGTTGATAGTGAAGAGAAGATCATGGCATTTTTGCCGCATCTCGATGAGATGGTTGCCGAGGGACTTATTACATTGGAGAAGGTTAACGTTATTATGTACCGGGCCAACCCGGTTTCGTGATTAAGGATGGTATGATTAAAAGATATATTATATTGATGGCTATTGGTGTTTTTTTCGCCGCTAGCCTCTCAAATGCGCAAGGAATTCAAGATGGTTATGGTAAAATGACCTTACCGGACGGCTCTGTGTATGAAGGCCAATTTAAGGATGGGGTCTTTGAGGGTAAAGGAACCCAGACCTATCCTAATGGGGATAAATACCAGGGGGATTTTAGCGGGGGGAAATTTGACGGAAATGGCCGGGTTGATTACGCAGATGGCCGGCAATACATAGGCGGGTTTAAATATGGACTTTATGAAGGTAAGGGGGTTCTACTTTACACTGACCAAAGCAAGTATGAGGGAGAATTTAAAGAAGGACTATTACATGGTCAGGGGACTTTAACCTATGCAGATGGCGGCACCTATACAGGGCAATTTAAATACGGAGATTTAAATGGGCAGGGAACTTTAACGTACTCTGATGGGTCTAAGTATAAGGGAAGGTTCAAGGATGGTGGGGTTGACACCAGATATCCTGGTGATTCTGCTTAAAGCAGATAGCGTCATCATGACGCTTTTCTAGATAATAGTTAAAATAGTAAGATTATTTAAGAAAGGGGTATCGAGTATGTTGAGCAAGGCAAATGTAGTGAAAATGTTGACAGGTGTTTTATTATTGGTCTTTTTTTTGGTGCCGCAATTATCCTATGCGGATTGGTCAGTGGGGGTTAGTGTTGGCGGTCCGGGGTACTATCATGATCGTGGCGACCGTCATTTTTATGGATGGCATGATCATCCGCATTATGGCTGGCATATGCATTATCTTCCGCACGGGTATTTCACGATCTGGGTGGGGGGGACAAGGTACTATTATTATGATGGGTTGTATTACACCTATGCTGGCGATGGCGATTATGTGGTGGTGAACCCACCGTTAGGGGCGTATGTGGCGGCCATTCCTCCGGATTTTCAACCGGTTAACATTAACGGCAGGATTTATTATGTCGATAATGGTGTTTATTATATTCTAACCGAGCATCATGGGTATAAAGTAGTCGAACCGCCTGTGGTGTATGCCCAGCCGCCCGTTCAACAGGTTGTTGTAGCTCAACCAACAACGGTAGTGGAAGCGCCACCTGTGGTCGTTGACGCTCAAAATGCGTTTCCTGTAAATATTCCTAATAACAGCGGCGGGTATACGTCCGTGGTCATTAAGAGATCAGGTAATGGTTACGTTGGTCCTCAAGGCGAATTTTATGCTACCTTCCCTTCAGTGGCTCAGCTGAAAGCGATGTACGGAAAGTAGGAACAAGTAATAATTAAAAGGGAGCCCTTGTTGGTGAATAGCTGACAAGGGCTTCTTTTTTGCCTTTTTATTGACATCTTAATTCTCATCGTGTATATTTAATAAAGATAATATTTCACGTAGTGAAATAAATGAGGTGTCTATGGGCGAATTAAAGTTGGATGAATTTGGGGATAGGATGATCAAGCTTGTTCCTAAACTAAAGATTGAACTGGGCTGTTATGAAAACAGCACTTTAACCCGCCGGGACATCACCACTACCCAGCTTTTGGTTTTAGAATGCCTTTCCACCTGCGGCCATTGCAAGATGCATACCCTGGTCGATGCTCTTAAAGTCAAATTTTCCGGTGTTACGGCGCTTATCGATCGATTAGTGAAGACAGGTTTTGTCATCCGCGAACATGGCAAGGAAGACCGTCGAACAGTGTTTGTTTCATTAAGTGCTAAAGGCAAGAAAGTCCTGTTAGAAGTTAATCAACAACGCCGCAAAGCTTTTATTCAGGTTTTTAGCCGGGTCAGCGCTAATGAGCGTGAAAAATACCTGACGATCCTGGAGAAAATTGTGGAAAGCTTTTCTTATCACAGTCATCAATCAAACAAACCCCGAGAAGGATAGACAATGACAAGCAAATCTTTATTGGCCATATCTTTTATCTTATTATTCGCCGGATGCCAGAGCAAGCAGCCGCCTCCAGCTCCTCCAACTCCGGAAGTCGGGGTTATTACGGTGAGTTCTCAAACCATACCGGTAACAACAGAACTCCCCGGCAGGATTGATGCCGAGCGTGTTGCCGAGGTCAGGGCACGGGCCACAGGTATTCTTTTAAAAAGATTATTTACTGAAGGTTCTGAAGTCAGCGAAGGAGATGTTCTTTTTCAGATTGACCCGGCTCCCCTAAAGGCCAGTTATGATAGTGCAAAAGCAAGCTTGACCAGGGCCCAAGCAACTCTGGCAGATGCCCAGGCGAAGACAAATCGTTATAAAGCGCTGGTGGCTATTAACGCGGTGAGCAAGCAGGATTACGATGATGCCCTTGCCGCTGCCTTGCAAGCCAGGGCTGATGTAGAGGCGGCTCGTGCCGCTGTGGAAACGGCCGGATTAAATCTTGGCTATGCGCGGGTGACGGCTCCTATTTCCGGCAAGATCGGTGAAGCCAAGGTCACTGAAGGAGCTCTCGTCAGTCAAACTGACGCCACCCAGTTGGCGGTGATCCAGCAGATGGACCCTATTTATTTTGATTTTACAGAATCAAGCACAGATGTTTTAAAGTTGAGACGATCTTTTGACAGCGGACAATTGACCAAGGTGTCAGCTGATGAAGCCAAGGTGGCCTTGATCCTGGAGGATGGCACGACTTATCAAAGCCCTGGGAAACTTTTGTTTAGTGATATCACCGTCGATCCCAGTACAGGTATGATTACCATACGCGCTGAATTCCCCAATCCGGATCATATATTATTACCGGGAATGTTTGCCCGCGGGCAGCTTGAAGAAGCCGTTGACCAGGATGCTATCAGCGTCCCTCAACGTGCCGTTGCCCTGGGGGGAAATGGCGCTGCGACTGTCATGTTAGTCACGGCGGATAATAAAGTAGAAGCAAGAACGATCAAGTTGGGGCAAGCCATTCAAGATAAGTGGACGGTCACTGATGGCCTCAAGGCCGGGGATATCGTTATTATGGAAGGCTTACAAAAGATCAAACCGGGAATAACTGTAAAAACTGTTCCTTTTAGCGAATCTGATGAGGGGAAATAATGTCTAAGTTTTTTATCGATCGTCCGATTTTTGCGGTGGTTGTTTCCTTGCTGATCGTGTTAATCGGTGCGATGGCCATCACCCAATTACCTGTGGCCCAGTATCCCAGTGTTGCGCCGCCATCCATCTCGATCAATGCCACTTACGCCGGGGCCTCTGCGGAGACCTTACAAAATACGGTTACCGCCATCATTGAGCAACAGATCACCGGTATTGATAATTTGCTTTATATCTCTTCGACCAGTAATTCCAGCGGTCTGGCCACTATTGCCCTTTACTTTGAACCCGGAACCAATCCCGATGTGGCACAGGTCCAGGTGCAAAACAAACTTCAATTAGCCGTCCCCGCCTTACCATTGATCGTCCAGCAGGCAGGGGTCACGGTCGTTAAATCCACCCGTAATTATCTGATGTTTTTCACCCTTTCCACACCGGACGGAAGCATGGATGAGATCGCTCTGGGAAATTATATTGCTTCCAGCGTTCTTGATCCCATCCGCCGCATTTCCGGGGTAGGGGATGCCAATGAGTTTGGCACTGAAAATGCCATGCGTATCTGGATGAATCCCCAGAAATTATTTAGTTATAACATGACGGCCAATGATGTCATTAATGCCATTGGGGCCCAGAATATCCAGGTCCCTGTGGGGCAGTTGGGTGATCGACCTTCTATTAAAGGTCAGCAGCTTAATGTCACTCTTCAGGGTAACAGCACCTTGAGCACGCCTAAGGAATTTGAGAAAATTATTTTACGGGTCAATCCTGACGGGTCAAGGGTCTATCTGGGCGATGTCGCCAATGTGGCCTTGGCCGGACTGGATTATTCGACTCAGGCCCGTATCAACGGCCATCCTTCGGCCGCGGTGGCGATTAAATTGACTCCGACGGCCAATGCTGTGGCCACCGCTGATGCCGTGCATGCCAAGGTCATTGCATTGTCCAAATTTTTTCCCCCTGGTGTTCGTGTGGATTATCCTCTGGACCAATCGGCCTTCGTGCGGATTTCCATCGAAGAAGTGGTTAAAACACTTTTGATCGCCATATTCCTGGTATTTTTAGTCATGTTTTTGTTTTTACAAAATTTCCGTACAACTTTGATACCGACCATCGTTGTTCCGGTGGCATTGATGGGGGCCTTTGCCGTCTTAAAAATTTTCGGTTTTTCAATTAACGTGCTGTCCCTTTTCGGCATGGTCCTGGCCATTGGTATGCTGGTTGACGATGCTATTGTGGTGGTTGAAAATGTCGAGCGCCTAATGAGTGAGGAAGGACTTTCCCCAAGGGAAGCCAGTATCAAGGCCATGGAGCAGATCACCGGGGCGCTGATCGGTATTTCCCTTGTGTTGACGGCAGTTTTTATTCCCATGGCTTTTTTCGGTGGTTCTGTGGGAGAGATTTACCGTCAGTTTTCCGTTTCATTGATCGCCTGCATGTTGTTCTCAATATTCTTGGCGCTGACCTTGACTCCGGCTTTGTGCGCTGCGATTCTTAAACCCATTCCCCAAGGACATCATGCCCAAAAAAAAGGATTCTTCGGCTGGTTCAACCGATTCTTTAATGACGGCAGGAATACCTATCAGAGCATTGTTTCCCGCATGCTGAAAACCACCGGACGATATTTTATTGTTTACTTTGTTATCATCATTGCAGTTGGTGTTTTGTATGTTCGCCTGCCGTCTTCATTTTTGCCGGAAGAGGACCAGGGTTATTTTATTACTAATATCCAACTGCCTGTCGGAGCGGCTTATCAGAGGACTTTGTCCGTACTGAAACATGTGGAAAAGTATTTTTTAAACCAGCCGGAAGTTGATAAATTAATTACGGTGGCAGGTTTTAGCTTTAATGGCCGGGGACAGAACTCCGCCTTATCATTTATCCGTTTGAAAGACTGGAGCTTGCGTCCCGGGGATGCTCATAAAGCGCCGGCGATCATCCGTCGTGCCTTTGGCGCGTTTTCCCAAATTAAAGATGCCATTATTTATCCTGTTAATCTTCCCCCTATCCCTGAGCTCGGTACTTCCTCGGGATTTGATCTGCAATTAGAAGACCAATCAGGGCTGGGTCATCAAAAATTGATGGATGCCGCGCATCAATTGATGACCTTGGCCATGACGAATCCTAATGTCGTCGGTGTGCGTATGCAGGGTCTGGAAGATGCGGCCCAATTAAAGATTAATGTCGACAATAACAAGGCCAGCGCCCTGGGCGTTTCTTTGGGGGACATCAATATCGCCTTGCAGGCGAATTTCGGTTCGTATTATGTCAATAATTTTGTCCACGGCAATCGTGTGCAGAGGGTCATTGTAGAGCTGGATGCGCCGTACCGTATGTTACCGTCGGATATCAGTAAGGTTTATGTGCGCAATGCTAAAGGCGAGATGGTTTCCCTAGCAAGTTTAGTTGATCTAAAATGGACCTACGGCTCCCCGCAGCTGCAGCGTTATAATGGTTTTCCGTCGGTGGAGATCGTTGGTTCTACTCCGCCAGGTAAAAGTACAGGGGATGCCATGAATTCGATGGAGACCATGATCCAGCAATTGCCCAAAGGTATTGGTTTCGAATGGACCGGGCAATCTTTTGAAGAGCGGATCTCCAGTACACAGGCCCCTGCCCTTTATACCTTGTCTCTTATCGTCGTGTTTTTAGCCCTGGCCGCCCTTTATGAAAGCTGGTCTATTCCTTTTGCCGTTATGCTGATTGTCCCCTTGGGTGTTTTAGGTTCGCTATTGGCGGCAAGTTTACGCGGGATGCCTAATGACGTTTATTTCAAAGTAGGTCTTTTGGCTATTATCGGTTTATCGACGAAGAATGCTATTTTAATCGTTGAATTCGCCAAGGATATGCAATTGCAGGGCAAAGGATTGGTTGAAGCTACCCTTGAGGCTGTTCATTTGCGTATGAGGCCGATATTGATGACCTCATTGGCATTTATCTTAGGGGTCATGCCTTTAGCGCTCAGTACGGGCGCCGGATCAGCCAGCCAGCATGCTATCGGAACAGGGGTAGCAGGGGGTATGTTTACAGCCACCTTCTTGGCCATTTTCTTTGTGCCGGTATTTTATGTTGCCGTACGCAGTATTTGCAAGCCTAAAGAAAAAGGAAAATCTTCATGAGTAAGCAATTTTTCTCTATTCTTTTGTGCCTCGCCCTATCAGGGTGCACCTTAATGCCTTTCTATCACCGTCCGTCTCTGCCTGTTCCTTCCCAATTTCCTTATGCATCCTCTAAGGTGTCATCGGGTAAGGCATTGGCCTCTGATATCCGCTGGCAAGATTTCTTTAAAGATCCGCGTTTGCAAAAATTGATCGAGTTGGCATTAACGAACAACCGTGATTACCGTGTGGCGCTCTTGAATGTCCAACAGCTGCGTGACCAATACCGTATCGTGCAGTATGCCTTGCTGCCGGGTTTTGAAATTAATGGATCAGGTACGCGTGAACGTGAATTGTTGACCAATAATAATTATGCTAACTTGCGGAATTATAATGCCAGCGTGAACACGTCTTATGAAGTTGATCTCTTTGGAAGTATCCGCAGTCTTAAAGCCCAGGTGTTGGAACAGTATTTGGCGACCGAGGAAGCCACCCGCGCTGCTCAAATCGCCCTGGTGGCAGAAGTAGGGGTGCAATATTTGACCGAGCGCGCCCTGGATAAACAATTGAAGCTTTTGCAGCAGACCCTTCAATCGGTTCAATTTTATTATGATTTGATCGCCAAAAGTTACCAATTGGGTAATTCATCGGCCATGGATTTACAATTGGCCCAAACCCAGGTGCAATCAGCCAAGGTGGCCATGGCTAACGACGAACGTCAGCTGGCCCAGGCCCAGGATGCCTTAGGGCTTTTGATCGGCCAGCCCATACCTTCTGATCTTGCAGACCCGATGCCCCTTGAGAGTGAAAATTTAATGGATGATTTGCCGGTAGGTCTTTCTTCTGATTTAATTGAGCGTCGCCCGGATATTTTGGAAGCTGAGCATCAGCTCAAGGCCGCTAATGCCAACATAGGTGTGGTTAGGGCATCATTTTTTCCGACTATCACTTTAACCGGAGCAGACGGGTACGCGAGCGCAAAATTAGTAAAATTATTTACCCCCGGATCTCAGGCATGGAGTTTCTCTCCGCAAATTTCTTTACCGCTTTTTAATCAGGGCACCAATTTTGCAAATTTAGATGCCGCGCATGTAGCTAAACGGATAGCTATTGCCCAGTATGAAAAGACCATTCAAACGGCATTCAAAGAAGTTTCCGACGGGATCATAGCGAGGGACACATTTAACGACCAGATCAAGGCCCAGCGGAATTTGGTCGTGGCCCAGCAAGAGCGCTACAATTTGGCCCAAGCCCGTTATCATAGCGGTATAGATAGTTATCTGACCGTGCTCTTAGCCCAGCAGGATTTGTATAACGCCCAGCAAAATCTTATCCAGGTGGGCGTCGATCGCTTGACCAATCTTATTTCACTATATAAGGCCCTTGGCGGCGGATGGTCCTCATAACGGACACTCGCAGGAGCTTGGAAATAATCTCTGCTGTAAGCGGAACTTTTCTTGCCTTAGTATTGTCTAAACAAATGAAGGACGAAAAATTTAGGAACAACCACCAGGAGGTTTATATGATAGTAAAGACACGAATTGCGGGATTGATGACAGCGTTAATGGTTTTGTCCATACCGGTAGTTTGGGCGGATGCCGGGGTTGCGGGGGACCTTCCCAAGCAGGATGGTGATTGGCATCATGCTCAACATGCGCAAATGACAGCCAAAATTCTTAACCTTAGCGATGATCAGGTAAAGCAATTGGCCGATATTCATCAAAAGAAGAAAGAGGCCATGAAAAGTGATTTTGAACAGATGAGGACCAATAAAGAGGCCTTGGAAGCGGAGATTGTCAAAACCTCAGCAGATATGACTAAGATCAATGCTATTCAAACACAGATCAAAACCCTTCAATCTCAAATGATTGATGATCATTTAAACTTCATATTAGAGATCAAAAAGATCATGACTCCTGAGCAATTCGCAGGTTATATGGCTCTTGAAAGAGAAGAAGATATGATGAAGTTTGAGGGCCATCATCATTTTGATCATAGAGATGGATTTGGCAAAGAAGGGAATGGTCATGAACATTGGGGAGATAAGGCAGATAAAGACCATAACCCTGATGGCAATGACTAAAATAAATTGAAATGAACATTTATATTTAAGAAATTAGAATATAATATGAGCATGAAGATCGTTTGTGGTTTTTTAATGGCGCTGTTTTTTACGGCAATGCCCCTTTATGCGCAGGACCAGCCGCCGGGTGATGCCCATCAACCGCTTAGCGCCGATGAAATTGTATCGAGGATGCAGTCTAAATTAAGTTTGACCCAGGACCAGGTTACTGCGATCACCCCGATCATTGAGAAATATACGTCTAAACGTGAGGAGCTCAAGCAGGGTGTTGAGGACGGCACCATTGAAAGAAGTGATATGCGTAATCAGATGAAACAGATGAAAGCAGATGAACAGCAAGAATTAAGTCAGGTCCTCAGTGCAGATCAATTAAGCCAATGGGAACAAATGATGAGTCAGCGCAGGCATAAAAACAGCGAAGAACAGACTCAACGCAACGAAACCGAAGGAACAGGGAATATTGGAGAGGGCGGTGGGAATGGCGGTAGTTAAAAAGAAATCTTTTCCCTGGGGATGGATTGCGGTAATCATAGTCGTGGTAGTTTTTGGTGCTTATAAATTCTGGCCCAGAGGCGCCCAGGGCGCTTCAGACGCCTCACAAGCGGGCAAATCATGGGGCAATAAATCGAGCGGCCGAATGCCCAGCGACTCACCTATTGTGACAGCGACGGCAAAAATTGGTAATATTGACATTTATCTTAACGGCCTGGGTTCTGTAACGCCTTTGAATACGGTCACGGTCAAGTACCTGGTGGGGGGGCAGTTAATGAAGGTGTTATTTAATGAAGGTCAAATCGTCAAACAGGGGGACCTGTTGGCGGTGATCGATACCCGGCCATTCGAAATCCAGCTCTCCCAAGCCCAGGGACAATTAGCCAAGGATCAGGCGTTGCTCGATGATGCCAAGCTTGATTTGGAGCGTTATAAAGTTTTATTTTCTCAGGATTCCATTCCTAAACAACAGCTGGATACCCAGGATTCATTGGTCCATCAGTATGAAGGGACTGTCAAGGTTGATGGCGCTCAAGTTGATAATGCTAAACTGCAATTGGTCTATGCGCATGTCACGGCCCCCATCAGCGGACAAATAGGTTTACGTCTGGAGGATGCCGGTAACATGGTCACTCCCAGCGATACCACCGGACTTGCCGTGATTACCAAGCTGCAGCCTATCACAGTGGTGTTCACGATCCCTGAGGACAATCTTCCCCAGGTGCTTGGCAAATACCAGGCAGGTGCAAAATTGGTTGCAGAGGCTTATAATCGTGAGGAAACAAAGAAAATAGCGACGGGATATTTGTTGGCGGTTGATAGCCAGATAGACCAGACCACGGGCACGGTCAAGCTCAAAGCGGTCTTTGATAATAAGGATTATGCCTTGTTCCCCAATCAGTTCGTCAATATCCATTTGCTCGTCGATGTTGAAAAAGGTGCGGTGACCATACCGGTGGCCGCAATCCAGCAAGGCCCTCAGGGGAATTTTGTTTTTGTCGTTAAAGCAGATAATACCGTGACCGTCCGTGAAGTCACCACCGGTCCCACTCAGGAAGATAACATTGCCATAGAGGACGGTTTGTCAGCAGGTGAAGTCGTTGTGGTAGAAGGGGCTGATAAATTAAAAGAAGGCAGTAAGGTCACCCTGGCATCGTCCTATAAACATAAAACTCCTTCTTCAAGCTCCTCACCTGGCGGAGTTACCCCATGAATCCCTCCCGCATATTTATTATGCGGCCGGTGGCAACCGTCTTATTGATGGTAGCTATTCTTCTCGCCGGTGGCGTAGCATTCTTTCAACTTCCTATTTCTGCCTTACCTCAGGTTGATTACCCTGTTATTCAAGTAGTCACTTTTTATCCAGGGGCTAGCCCTGATGTCATGGCCACGGCCATAACTGCTCCATTGGAACGTCAATTCGGCCAAATGCCGGGTCTCAAACAGATGCGTTCCACCTCTTCCGGCGGCTCTTCTGTCATTACTCTAGAATTTAGTTTGGATTTGAATATCGATATCGCCGAGCAAGAAGTCCAGGCAGGTATCAATTCAGCCAGTAGTTTATTACCTGCAGACCTTGCCAATCCGCCTGTGTACAGCAAGGTCAATCCCGCTGACGCGCCGATCATGACCTTAGCATTGACTTCCAAGATCGTGCCTTTACCTCAAGTCGAAGATTTGGCAGATACCCGTCTGGCTCAAAAAATTTCTCAAGTCTCGGGTGTAGGTTTAGTCAGTATCAGCGGTGGGCAGAGGCCGGCTGTCAGGATACAGGCAAACCCGACGGCCTTGGCCGCGTATGGCATGACCGTAGAAGATCTGCGTACGGCGATCGGTGCCGCCAATGTCAATCAAGCCAAAGGAAGTTTTGACGGAGCGCGGCAATCATCCATTATTAATGCTAATGATCAAATCCAGTCCAGCAAGGATTATAAAAAGTTGGTGGTTGGTTATCAAAAAGGCGATCCCGTTTTTTTGTCTGATGTCGCCAATGTTGTTGACGATGTAGAGAATTTTAAACAGGCTGCCTGGATGAATAAATCACCGGCTGTGATCATCAATATTCAAAGGCAACCCGGTTTTAATGTGATCCAGGTCGTTGACAGCATTAAAAGAATGCTGCCGCAATTAGAATCTTCTTTGCCGGCATCCGTACAGGTCTCTGTTTTGACTGACAGGACGACTACGATACGTGCCTCGGTCAAAGATGTGGAATTTGAGCTGATGTTAGCGATCGCCCTGGTCGTCATGGTCATATTTTTATTTTTACGCACCCTGGCCGGTACGATCATACCCAGCATTGCCGTCCCTGTCTCACTGGTCGGAACTTTTGGGATAATGTTTTTATTGGGATTCAGCCTTAATAACCTGTCTTTTATGGCCCTGACCATCGCGACGGGTTTTGTCGTCGATGACGCGATCGTCATGATCGAAAACATTTCCAGGTATATCGAGCAGGGGATGTCCCCTCTGGAAGCGGCCCTTAAAGGCTCAGCTCAAGTTGCTTTTACCATCCTTTCTTTGAGCATTTCCTTGATCGCGGTGCTGATCCCGCTCTTGTTCATGGGTGATGTGGTGGGACGCCTGTTCCGTGAATTTGCCGTGACCTTAGGTGTCACCATAGTCATTTCAGCCATCGTGTCATTGACCCTGACGCCGATGATGTGTGCGTATTTGCTTAAACATACACCCGTGGAAAAACAAGGCAAGTTTTATCATGCGTCTGAAGAAATGTTCAATAATATTATCAAGCGATACGGCCAATCCCTGCAATGGGTGCTGAAACATCAGAAATTGACGCTGGGTGTGGCCTTGGGAACGCTTGTTTTTACGGTGCTATTGTATGTTTTCATTCCTAAAGGATTTTTCCCTATCCAGGACACGGGGATCATTCAGGGCATTTCCGAGGGGCCGCAATCCATTTCATTCCCGTTAATGGCCAAACGCCAGCAGCAATTGGCAGCCGTGATCCTTAAAGACCCGGCGGTGGAAAGCCTTTCGACCTTTATCGGTGTCGACGGCACGAACACGACCCTTAATAGCGGCAGGATCCTGATCAATCTTAAAGATATCGATGTGCGTAAGATCAATGCCAGTGATGTGATCCGTCGGCTGCAGAAGTCTTTGGCTAGTGTTAAAGGAATAACGCTTTACATGCAGCCGGTCCAGGACCTGACCGTTGATGATACGGTCAGCCGTACGCAATATCAATACACCCTGGAAGATCCTAATGCCGATGAGCTCAACGTATGGGCGCCCAAGCTGGTGGATGCCCTGAATACCTTGCCGCAATTGCGCGATGTGGGCAGCGATGAGCAAGCCCGTGGTTTGCAGGAATCCCTGGTGATCGATCGTGCGACCGCTTCCCGACTGGGAGTCACCCCGTCGGTGATCGATAACACCCTTTATAGTGCTTATGGCCAGCGGATCGTATCAACGATATTCACACAGCTCAATCAGTACAGGGTCATCCTTGAAGTGCAGCCTGATTTCAAAAAGAACCCTAATAAATTACACAATCTGTATGTGCGCGGCTCTAATAGCGCGCAAGTGCCTCTGGACGTGATCGCTAAATTTTCTCAAACCACCGGTCCTTTGATCGTGGGCCACCTGGGACAGTTCCCGGCAGTAACCTTATCATTTAATTTAGCTCCGGGGGCATCTCTGGGAGACGCGGTGGCAGCCATTCAGGCAACCACTAAGCAAATAGGATTGCCCGATAGTATCAGCGGCCAATTCCAGGGCACGGCCCAGGCCTTTCAATCGTCTTTGAGCAATGAACCGATTTTGATCCTGGCGGCCCTGATAACCGTTTATATTGTGCTGGGGGTCCTTTATGAAAGCTACATTCATCCGATCACGATTTTATCTACCTTGCCGTCGGCAGGTGTGGGAGCCATTTTATCACTTTTGATCTTTCGTACGGATTTAAGTGTTATTGCCCTGATCGGTATCATCCTTCTGATCGGCATCGTCAAGAAAAACGGCATCATGATGGTGGACTTTGCCCTCGATGCCGAGCGTGAGGAAGGCAAAGCTCCTGAGGAGGCCATTTATCAGTCTTGCTTGTTAAGATTCCGTCCTATCATGATGACGACCATGTCCGCGTTACTGGCCGCGGTACCTTTGGCTTTTGGAGGGGGTATGGGTTCGGAACTACGCCAACCCTTGGGCATCACTATTATCGGCGGATTGATCTTCAGCCAAGTACTTACTCTTTATACGACGCCGGTCATATATCTTTGGTTTGACCGGGTAGGCAAACGCCTCGGCTTAGGTACAAAAAAATGAGCCTTTCATCACCCTTCATCCAACGGCCGGTTGCCACCACCTTGTTGACGGTGGGCATCGTCCTTTCTGGTATAGTAGCTGCATTTGTTCTGCCTGTATCGACCTTGCCACAGATCGATCTGGCAACGATCAGTGTACAAGCAGGTCTGCCAGGGGCCAGCCCCGAGACCATGGCTTCTTCCGTAGCCACACCCTTAGAGCGTCAGCTTGGCCATATTGCGGGTGTCACTGAGATGACTTCCAGCAGCAGCCTTGGCGAAACTTCCATCACCGTACAGTTTGACCTAAGCCGCGATATTAACGGAGCGGCGCGAGATGTCCAGGCGGCGATCAATGCGGCCCAGGATTATTTACCGGCTGATCTGCCCATTCATCCTACCTATCGCAAGCTCAATCCGTCGGAAGCCCCCATCATGATCTTATCATTAAGATCAAATACGATGACCAAGGCGGATATTTACGATGTGGCGGATAGTATTTTGGCGCAAAAATTATCCCAAGTGGATGGCGTCGGCCAGGTCATCATCGGCGGAGGGGCATCCCGGGCAGTCAGGGTTGAATTAAATCCCACTGCTTTAAATAAATATGGAATTGGTCTTGATACGGTGCGAACCGCTATTCAAAACACCAATGCAGACAGGCCCAAGGGGCAGATGGCTGACGGCAGCAGATCATGGGAGATCATCACCAATGATCAAATTTATACGGCCAATGATTATAAGCCGCTGATCGTTTACCGTAACGCCTCAGGCGCCGTGGTCCGTTTGGAAGATGTCGGGAATGTTTTGGATTCTCAGGCAGACATACGCCAGTTGGCTTTGGTTAATGGCCAGCCTTCAATTCCAGTTATTATTTTTCGTCAGCCCGGAGCTAATGTCATCAAGACGGTGGATACGATCCGTTCTTTTCTCCCTCAATTACAAGCCGATATTCCAGCAGCCATAAATCTTTCCGTTGTTCTCGATCGTTCGCCCAGCATTCGTGCTTCCATCGCCGAGGCCCAGCGCACCATTGTGATCGCGGGTATCCTGGTCATTTTGGTGGTCTTCGCTTTTTTGCGGAATCTCCGTTCGACCTTGATCCCCAGTGTCGTGGTTCCCGTGTCGATCATCGGCACCTTTGGGGTGATGTATCTATTAAATTTCAGTTTGGATAATCTCTCCTTGATGGCATTGACCGTGGCCACCGGTTTTGTCGTCGATGATGCAATTGTGGTAGTTGAAAATATTACGCGTTATATAGAAAAAGGTATGGAGCCCAAGGAGGCAGCCCTCAAAGGAGCAGGGGAGATAGGCTTTACCATCCTTTCGATCAGTGTTTCCCTGGTTGCGGTTTTTACGCCGATCCTGCTAATGGGAGGGATCATTGGCCGGTACTTCCGGGAGTTTGCCATGGTCTTGTCTGTGGCCATTGTCATTTCCATGGTGATCTCGCTCACCACCACCCCAATGATGTGCGCCCTGCTCCTTAAACCTCACAAAGACCAAAAGCATGGGGAGATGTATATGGCCAGTGAAGGGATGTTTAATGGGTTGCTTGGGTTTTATAAAAGGACCTTGCTATGGGCATTAAGGCATCAGGGGATCATGTTGTCTTTGACACTCGCGGCATTGGTGACGACTATTTATTTATTTTCTATCAGCCCAACCGGTTTATTCCCTCAGCAAGATACCGGACGCTTGGGCGGGAATATCCAAGCTTCTCAAGATATATCATTCCAATCAATGGAGAAGAAATTAAAAGCCATTGTTAGTATTATCATGAAAGACCCTGCGATAGATACAGTGACTGCTTTTACAGGAGGATCTAATTCAGCGCGCATGTTCATCATGTTAAAACCTCCGGCAGTTCGTAAGATCTCAACAGATCAGGTAATTGCCAGGTTACGTAAAAAACTTAGCAAGGTTGCCGGTGCTCCCACGTATCTTCAAAACCAGCAGGACTTGAGCGTCGGAGGGCGTCAAGCCAATGCGCAATACCAATATACGATCCAGGCAGATACCTTGGATGAATTAAACACGTGGTCGCCAAAAATTGAAGCAGCTTTGCGTAAATTGCCTCAGTTAGCGGATCTTAATAGTGATAAACAAAGTAAAGGACTCCAAACGAATTTGATCATTGATCGCAAGACCGCTTCCCGATTAGGTATCACTCCTCAGGAAATTGATAGTACCCTCTATGATGCTTTTGGCCAGCGGCAGGTTTCTACTACCTATAAGGAATTAAACCAATACCATGTTGTCATGGAGGTGGCTCCTCAATTCTGGCAGCGTGCTGATACATTGAAGAATATCTATGTGGCATCATCCAATGGGAACTTGGTTCCGTTAAGTGCCTTTTCTCATTATGAACCTTCGACGACCAGTCTGGCGGTGGCTCATCAGGGCCAATTCCCGGCGATGACGTATTCATTTAATCTTCCCGTGGGCATGTCGTTAAGCGACGCTGTTACGGCCGTTAATGGGGCCATGGTCAAGATTTTTTTGCCTGCGACAATCCATGGTAATTTCCAGGGAACTGCCCAGGTGTTTCAATCGTCGATGAGCAGTGAACCGATCCTGATCGGGACAGCCCTTTTGGCCGTTTATATTGTGCTGGGCATTTTATATGAAAGTTATATCCATCCCATCACTATCCTCTCGACGCTGCCATCCGCCGGTGTCGGGGCGCTCTTAGCTCTTTTATTGACCCATACGGAATTAAGTATCATTGCCATGATCGGCCTTATTTTGTTGATCGGTCTCGTCAAGAAAAACGGGATCCTGATGGTGGATTTCGCCTTGGATGCCGAGCGTCTGGAGGGGAAAAACTCCTTTGATTCGATCCTTGAAGCTTGTCTCTTGAGATTCCGTCCTATTATGATGACAACGATGTCAGCCATATTCGGGGCGATCCCCTTGGCCTGCGGTACAGGCATGGGAAGTGAAATTCGTCGTCCGCTGGGTATTGCTATTATCGGCGGCCTTATATTCAGCCAGATGCTGACACTTTATACGACACCGGTGATCTATCTATATATGGAGCGATTTAAAATTTGGTTTGAATCTGTGCGAAAGAATTTTCAGAGAAAGGTCGTGCCATGTTCAGCATAACGAGAATATTCCTAGCGGGTATGCTTATATTTATAACTGGCTGCGCCATTGGCCCTAAATATGTGAGGCCAACAACCCAGATGCCGGCGGCTTATAAAGAAGCAGGAGATTGGCAAAAAGCCAATCCTCAAGATGCATTGATCCGGGGTGAGTGGTGGAAAATATTTAATGATCCTCGATTGGATGCTTTAGAGGAGCAAGTCAATATATCAAATCAGAATATAGTGGCAGCCGAGGCGCAGTATGCTCAAGCGTATGCATTGGTACAGGCGGCCAGGTCAGCTTTATTCCCGACGCTGAGTACGACCTCTTCCTACACGCGGTCGCACGGCTCATCCAACACTAAGGAAGGGAAGAGTGCTGTCTCGGATACTTTGTTGAATGCAGATGTCTCCTGGGAATTAGATCTGTGGGGGAAGATACGCCGGACAATGGAAGCTAATCGTGCTTCTGCCCAGGCCAGCAAGTCTGATCTTGAGAATATTCGATTGAGCGCCCAAGCTCAATTAGCTCAGGATTATTTTCAATTGTGCTCACTAGATACGCAAAAAAAGATCCTGGATGATACGCTGGTCATTTATCAAAAGTTTTTGACCCTAACAAAGAACCGTTATGCCAGCGGGGTGGCGGCTGAATCAGATGTTCTTCAGGCACAAACCCAACTGGAGGGCACCCAGGCCCAATCTATAGATATTGGTGTGCAGCGTTCGCAGATGGAGCACGCGATCGCTTTGCTTATCGGTAAGCCAGCATCGGATTTTTCCGTACCGGCCATGGCCTTGCCTGCCGCGGTGCCAGTCGTACCTGCTGGTTTACCGTCGGAAATCCTTGAGCGAAGGCCTGATATCGCGGCTGCGGAAAGGACTGTTGCCGCAGCTAACGCCCTTATAGGTGTTGCCGAATCCGCATATTTTCCGACGCTGACATTAAGCGCTTCAGGCAGTTATGGCGCCTCGGATCTGTCCCGGATATTTTCGTCGCCGAATCCATTATGGTCCGTCGGGCCGGCATTGGCTGAATCCATATTTGACGCGGGACTTCGCCAGGCACAGACCTCCCAGGCCAAGGCTGTTTATGAACAGGATGTAGCCAACTACCGTCAGACGGTGTTGACTGCATTTGGCCAGGTTGAAGATAATTTAGCCGCGCTGCGTATTCTAGAACAGGAAGCACAAGTACAGGATGAAGCAGTGAGAGACGCCCAGAAAGCGGTTGAACTTGAAACCAATCAATATAAAGCAGGGACAGTCAGTGCCCTGGATGTTATCACTACCCAGGCGACCGCATTGGCCGATGAAAAGACGTCTACGACTATCCTTGGCGAACGCTTGAATGCCTGCGTCTTGCTTATTCAATATTTAGGTGGCGGATGGACAAGCCCCAAACAATGAAGGTCCTCATATCGGACACTCGCAGGAGCTCGCAATTTCTTTTATTAGCATGTGCCTTTTTTTTAAGTTTTCCCATGGCTCATGCCTACGACCAGAAGTATTCGCCTAGCATGGAAGATTTAAACAGAGGTATTGCGATCAATCCCGATGCTGCGGACGCGTATTACGATCGCGCTCTCCTCTGGATGAAGCAAGGTGACCTAACCCGGGCCATCGCTGATTTTTCCCAAACGATCAGAATAAATCTCCAGGATACAAGCGCCTATTTCGGCCGCGCTAATGCCTATGCCCGGCAAAATAATTTTTCCCAGGCCATTGCTGATTATGATCGGCTCATTGGAATGAATCCCGAGGATGCCAGCATCTATTATAATCGCGGTCTTACCTATGCCGAACGAGGCAATACAGCCCAGGCTATCGCTGATTTTACCCAGGCGATAAAAATAAATCCGGACTACGCCCAGGCATACCACAATCGGGGTCTTGTCTACGCCAATATGTCAAAACCCAACGGAGCCAAAGAAATTGGGCCTTTTATGACACAAGCCATGCTGGACTTAAGCAAGAGCATTGAATTAGCCCCCGATCTGGCAGAAGCTTATTACAATCGTGGCATTATTGATGAAAAACAAGGTAGACTTATCGACGCTATTAATGATTTCAGTAAAGCCATTCAATTAAATCCCGATTACGCAGAAAGCTATGCCAATAGGGGGGAAGTTTATGTTCAACAAGATGATCTACCGCAAGCCATGGATGATTTTAACAAAGCTATTGCCTTGAATCCTAATATCGCACAGGCCTACAATAACCGCGCCATTCTTTACTATCAGTTGAAACAATACTCAAAAGCCTGGGAAGATCTGCAGAAAGCTGTAGCATTAGGTTATACGGTTGATCCTGGATTTATAGCTGCGGTTAAGAAAGTACGTTGAAATAAAATAGTGGTAGACAGATAGGGCTTTTAAGATGATAATTCATTAAATGCCCCGAAATTAGTAAGGCAAATACAAAGGAGAGCAACATGGGTTTTCAAGGTGGACAAGGTGGTCGTGGCGGGTATGACAGAGGCCCGAGAGAAATGCACAAAGCTGTTTGCGCGGATTGTAAGAAAGAATGTGAAGTTCCATTCAAACCAAGAGAAGACCGTCCGGTCTATTGCAAGGATTGTTTCTCAAAGCACAAAGATGGCGGCCGTTAATTTTAAAACTGCTATAGCAAAAGGGGACACTTTAAAGTGTCCCCTTTTTTTCTTTTTTATATTTTTATCTATTTCTGCATTCCCTGTTTTTGCCCAAAGCCAACAGAACGCCAATGATATTATTTTGAAAATGCAGCATGATCTGAATTTGTCACAAGACCAGGTGGCCAATATCACACAGATCATTGAGCGGTATGTTGATGCCTCCAATGATCTTCAGAAGAGTATTGATGACGGCACCATGAATCCCAGCGCTGTTGACAGCCAACGCCAGCAAATTAAAGCAGCTGAAGAGCAGGGAATAGCCCAATATCTTAGATCAGATCAGTTAACCGAATGGAACCAGATCCAGGGTCAAATGGACCAACAGAAGGACAATGGCGACAGCGATGCCAATGTTGATGCCAATACCGATTCGGATCAATATTCAAATCTACCAAGACCCTCAGGCACCTAGCAAATTTTTTCTACCCATAAAATACAAATTGTGCTAATATTGGAGCTTCTTTGGGGCCTATAGCTCAGTCGGTAGAGCAGGGGACTCATAATCCCTTGGTCCCAGGTTCGAGTCCTGGTGGGCCCATTTTAATTTTGCGCGACCATTTTACAAGGACTCATGGCTCAGTTGGTTAGAGCGTCGCCCTCACATGGCGAAGGTCGTAGGTTCAAATCCTACTGAGTCCACCAGATATAATAAACTTAAAGGAAATATGACGGTGGCTGGTCAAAATTTGAAAGACCAAATCAGAAAACTCGTCGAACTCCAGATCATGGACGAGGAAATCTTCCGTTTCAAACGCGAATTGCGTGAGAAACCTGTTGAGCTTGAAGCGTTAAAGGCGGAATTTGAATCCAAGAAAGCCACGCTCAAGGTGCTGGAAGATAAATTAAAAGTTGTCCAGGTTGTTCAGAAAGAGCTGGAATTAGATCTTAAAATTAAAGAAGAAGGCATCTCTAAAGCGGAGGGGTCATTATCTCTTTTAAAGACGAATAAGGAATACCAGGCAAGGCTTTTGGAGATCGAGAATCTGAAGGCTGATAAATCACTCGTCGAAGAGAAGATCCTTTTGGGCTATGATGAAGTGGATGCCGCCCGCAAATCTTTGGAAACGGAAAAAGCCACGGTTATCCAGTACGAAAAAGAATTCAATGCCAAGCAAAAACAGGTGGATGATGATGTCGCTGTCATCAATGATCAACTGAAGGTTAAAGAATCTCAACGCTTGCGAATTTCCCCGGAAGTCAGGCCTGATTGTTTGAGCCGCTACGAGCGTGTTTTGAAGAATAAAGATGGTTTGGGTATTGTTAAAGTGGAGGGGCATGCCTGCGGTGGTTGTTACATGCATTTGACCGAGCAGGTCCTCAATGAGCTTAAAAAGTACGAGCAGATCATCGCTTGTGATCAGTGCGCTAGGATCCTTTATCTGGCGGATGAACTTTAGATATGAAATTGGAAATATTTACCGACGGCGGCTGTTCAGGTAATCCAGGGCCGGCAGCGATCGGGGTGGTTATAAAAAAGGACGGAAAAGTTTTTAAAACTCTGAATCGAGCCATCGGTCAGGGAACCAATAATATTGCGGAATATACGGCTTTAATTGTTGCTTTACAGGAAGCGTTGATCTTAAAAGCGGATGACGTTAGCGTTAAAACAGATAGTGAACTGATGGCCAAGCAGGTGTCTGGCGCGTATGCGGTGAAACATGAGAACATTAAACCGCTTTTTGCTCAAGTTAAGCATTTGATCACAGGGTTAAAATCGTTTCAGATTGCGCATGTGCCGCGCGAGCAAAATAGCGAGGCGGATGCGCTGGTCCGTCAGGTTTTAAAAAAAGCAGGTCAGGATGGCCGCTGTGATGCTCATGGCGTCGCAGAGGAAAGTCCGAGCTCCAAAGGATAATGCATCCCGATAACGCGGGACGGTCTTCACAGATCAGGATCAGAGCTACAGTGACGATGCCCCTTTGCGGGGGAGTGAAACGAGCAATCTCTGCATGGAGCAATGCCAAATAGGGGAGAAGTCGAAAGACACGGGATGATCCGTTCCGTCATACTCTCGGGTAGGCTGCAAGATATCCGCCAAAGGCGGATGTTAGTCAAATGGTCATCGCCCGAAAGGGTTACAAAACTCGGCTTATTGACTGCTTTTTAGATTAAGAATGATTCGGTGCTACCGAATTTGTATAAACGTTACGACGAGCAAGAAATAGGGGGTATTTGAAATGTCAGGTCATTCAAAATGGGCAAAAATTAAACATAAAAAAGGTGATGCAGATGCCAAACGTGGGGCCTTATTCACCAAATTGAGCAAGGAAGTTACAGCAGCAGCCAAGGAAAAAGGCGGTAATATGGATACGAATTTCCGTCTACGCGCGGCTGTGGCCCGCGCCCGTGAATACAATATGCCTCAGAGCAACGTTGAAAACGCCATCAAGAAGGGCACAGGAGAGATCCCTGGCATCGTCTATGAAAATGTTGTTTTTGACGCGCGTATGGGTGTCGTGGCCCTTTTGATCGAGGGATTGACGGATAATAAGAACCGCACCACTGCTGAAGTTCGCAATGTTTTAAATAAAAAAGGCGCCGCTTTGTCCGGTGCTGGTTCTTCTGCCCGCTTGTTTACCAAAAAAGGGTATTTGGAAGTTGATAAATCCAAAACCACGGAAGATGCTTTGATTGAAATTGCTTTGGAAGCAGGTGCTGAGGATGTTAAGACTGAAGGTGAGTCTTTTGAGATATATTGCGATTATGCACAGTTGGAAGCTGTGAAGAATGCTTTGACTGCTAAGAATATTGAAACTATTTCTGCTGAAGTCACCATGGTCGCTGATCCAAATTCTATCATGACCATTGAAGGCAAGGATGCTAAGAATGTTTTGGATCTCATCGAGACTCTTGAAGACAACGAAGATATTCAGCATGTGTACGGGAATTTTGATATTTCCAACGAAGAAATGGCAAGATTATCCGCTGAAGAATAATATATGCGCATTTTAGGCATTGATCCCGGTCTTGTCGTTACGGGATATGGCGTTGTTGACATTAAAGACAGCAACGTCAAGATCCTCGAGGCGGGCACTATTGAACCTAACACCAAGGACCTCTTCGAGGTAAGGCTCCTGAAAGTCCACCTGCATATTACGACCATCCTTCAAGCGCATCATCCTGATGTGGTAGTTCTGGAAAAATTATATGCCCATTCTAAACACCCTGCCACGGCTCCTGTTTTAGGCCATGTGCGCGGGGTGATTTGTTTGGCGGTGGCCCAACAAAAGATCGAACTTGTCGAACAAAGCGTCAAGCGCATCCGTAAGGCCCTGATCGGTAACGGTAATGCCACTAAGGTTCAAATGCAGGAATTTGTTAAAAGATTATTGAATATCAAATCTGATGGGTTTAAATTAGATGCTAGTGATGCGTTAAGCTTGGCCTTGGGGCAAGCCCATATGATGCGGTATAAATTAATATGATCACAGCTATTAAAGGTAAGATATCGCGTCAGAGTGAAATGGCCGTAACCCTTGAGACCGGCAACGGGTTATCTTATGAAATTCTAACACCCATATCGGTTCTGCAGCGCGTTAAAGAAAATCAAGATAGCGATGGCAATATACGTTTAATCACGTATCATTATTATCAGATGACCCCCTCGAGCGGGGTTCCGGTCTTGGTGGGATTTTTAAATGAAGTTGAGCGTGATTTTTTTCTGGAATTCATCAAGGTGTCAGGCATCGGCCCCAGGGCCGCGGTCAAGGCGCTTAATCGTGCCATAGGTGAAATTGCCCAGGCCATTGACCGGGGAGATATCAAGTATTTAAAAACGCTTCCCGGCATCGGAGAGCAAAAAGCCAAGGAAATTGTTGCTAAGCTTCAGAGGAAGATGGCGAAGTTTACCTTGATGCGTGACCGCGTGGCCGTTGTGAGCCCATTAATTGGGTTGGGTGATGTTGAACAAGAAGCTTTGCATATTTTATTGCAGTTGCAGTATAAAAAAGCTGAAGCTGAAGAGATGATCAAAAAAGCCTTTGAGCGTGCACCGAAGCTGGCCACCTCAGAGGAATTGCTCAACGAAATTTATAAACAGAGGGCTACTTAAGATGGACGAGCAAATACAAAATTATAAAGGGGCTATAGAGGCCATATTATTTGTCAGCGAAAAGCCCGTGGTATTAGATCAAATAAAAGAAGTGTTCCCGGAGTTGAAACCTTCTCAAATCAGTGATTTGATAAAGCAATTACAGGAAGAATATGTCAACCGCGAAGCAGGTATGGTGGTGGTGGAGATCGCCGGAGGCTTTCAGATGCTTTCTAACAGCCACGCAGCCGGCTATATCCGTGAATTCTATAAAACCAAAACGAAAGAAAAGCTTTCCCGTCCGGCACTTGAAAGTTTAGCGATCATTGCCTACAAACAGCCGGTGGGCCGCGCTGAAGTAGAGATAATCCGCGGGGTCAATTCCGACGGTACGATTGCCCATTTGCTCAACAAGGGGCTAATCAGGATCACCGGCCGCAAAGAAGTCCCCGGCCGCCCGTTCTTATACGGTACAACAAAGGAATTCCTGGAATATTTTGGTTTAAAATCTCTGGAAGATATGCCCAAGATCGAAGAATTTAATCAATTAGGTGTCGATATACCTGCCAATGAAGCAAAGCCGTCTGTTGAGGCGCAAGATGCCCAGCCGGTCCCGGCCCCGGCAACAGAATCAGAACAAGCTGTCGAACAATTGCAAGAACAGGCAGCCAGCCAGGAAAGCAGCGGCCAATCGCGTACAATGGATGCAGAGGCATGATATGGATTTAAGTCATTTACGTAAAAAGATTGATGGACTAGATGCCAAGATCATTGAGTTATTGAATGATCGTGCGGCCATTACGTTATCCATCGGTCATGAAAAGATCAAGAACAAGAAACCGATCTACGCGCCCGCCCGTGAGCAGGATGTGCTTAAGCGTATTAAAAGCCTCAATGCCGGTCCTATTAAAAATGAGGCCCTGGAGTCGATTTACCGTGAGATCATGTCAGCGGCCTTGAGCCTGGAGAAACCATTACGCATTGCATATATGGGGCCGGAGGCGACTTTCTCGCATTTGGCATCTTTGAAGAAATTTGGCGCTTCCGTCGGTCATGTGGCCTGCGATAATGTAGCCGAAGTATTCAACAAGGTGGAGAGCGGGGACTGTGATTACGGGGTTGTGCCTATTGAGAATTCCATTGAAGGGGTAGTCACCCATACGATGGACTTGTTAGTTGAGTCTGATCTTAAGATCTGCTCACAGCTTATGTTGAATGTGGCGCATCATTTGATGTCCAAGGGGTCCCTGGCCCATGTTAAAGAAATATATTCACACCCGCAGATCCTGGGCCAATGCCGGCAGTGGCTTATGAAGAATTGCCCCAAGGCCCATTTGATGCCTGTGGTTTCATCGACCAAGGCTGCTCAAATAGTCGCCGGTAAAAAGAACGCAGCTTGTATTGCTTCCCAGATCGCGGCCCCTTTATACGGGTTGACCATCCTCAAGAGCAACATCCAGGACAGCGCGCATAATATCACCCGTTTTCTGGTGATCTCAACCATGGATGTGCCGCCGACGGGCAATGATCGTACGTCACTTGTATTTTCCATCAAGGACAAGGTAGGTGCTCTGCACGCGATGTTGACCCCATTCATGAGAAATAAGATCAATCTTACCAAAATAGAATCCCGGCCTTCTAAAAAGAAAGCCTGGGATTACTATTTCTTCGTTGACTGTGAAGGACACCAAAGTGACGCCAAGGTGGCCCGCGCCCTGTCCCAGCTTGAAGGCATGTGCAAATTTCTAAAGATCTTAGGCTCCTATCCCGACGCTTAAAAAATAGCGCCTGTCCTCATTTCTTATGATGGCATAAGTGTTAATACGTATTTTTCTGCGTATTTTAACGTATTGAAGAATGAGCCAAAGCGTTTTATACTTACAACAGATGTTGATGTTGTAATGGCCTAAGCAAAGTTCGCTTAGGAAGTTTAAAGGACGAAGGCGCCCTTTATCTGTTAGGCAGATAAAGTGCGCTTTTTTTATTGGTAAGATCGGATGTGAAGAATGTCATGCGAAGAATTAATCGAAAGAATTACGCCTAAATTAAAGGCGATCACTTACAAGATCAACGGATCTTGTCGTTCCTTATCTAAGGAAGATTTGTTTCAAGAAGCTGTTTTACATCTTCTGGTTGAGTATAACAACGGCAAATTATCAGATAAGACGGATAGTTACGTTTTACAAGGATGTTATTTTTACCTGAAGAATTATATACGCACGATCCAGAATAAAACATCTTTAATGAGCTTGAATATGCCGATGGATGAAGATCTCACCAAATTGCAAGATGTTTTGTCATTGGAGACTGAGGCCTCTAATAATGAAGGCCCTGATAAGGATGCTTTGATGCAAGAAGTCTTTGAAAAAGAATTAAATCGAAAAGAAAAAGAGATCTTCTTTTTTTATCTTCAGGGATGGACCACGAGGGAAATAGGCGAACGGCTTGGGATTTCTCATGTTAGTGTTGTGCAAATGGAAAAAAAGATTCGGGAGAAATGTAAAGAATTAAAAGATTTAGTTTCAGGGTGGTTACCAAATTATAGTTCCTCTACTTGTATTAATGGGTATACGCAATGATGCGTAGCATTGAACATAGGCGTTTCTAAAAAGAACGCTTTATATTTTCTTAAAGACATTGGCGTCTTTTTATTCATTATTGAATAGAAAGGCGCTTTTTTGGTGATTTTATGAAGAAAATAGAGGCGATCGTCCGTCCGGCAAAGGTTGGGGATGTTTGTAATGCTTTGCAAAAAGTCGGGCATCCAGGCTTGATGCTTTCCGAGATTACAGGTCATGGAATACAAAAAGGGATGACAACAATACTGCGCGGCAAAACGTATAAAATTGAATTCATGACTAAAATGAAAATTGATATTGTGGCCAGAGACGAGGATGTGGATCAGATCGTTCAAGCTATTTGTGAAGCGGCCTTCACAGGTGAAGAGGGTGATGGAAAAATATTTATTTCACCCATTGATGATGTCTTAAGGATTAGGACGGGCGAAAAGGGTCCCCTCGCCATATAAGGATTAATAACATGATGAAATCTGGCAAGAGTGTTTTATTGGAAGAAATACGGCAGGAAGAATTAAAGAAATTACGGCGAGCCATAAAGACAAGTCTCCAGCAGAAAAGGCTTAAGGAACTTGAAAAATTAGTTCAATGGTATCTATTCATCATCAAGCCGGAGCCTCATGGTTAAATAGAAAGGACAGTAAGATATGAAATACAAATGGCTTCCTGTGTTCAACCTTGAGAACTGTATAGGCTGTGGGGCCTGTCTCCCTTGCTGCCCTTCCGAATCGTTGGCCATGGTTGATGGCGTCATTAGTCTTCAAAATCCAGAGACCTGTTTGAGTGATGAACGTTGTGTTCAAGAATGTCCCAATGAAGGTATCCATATGGAATGGGTCCCTATCAACGTCAGCTCCTGTCCCGGCAAACTGATCGATTATAAACCGGGCATGTATAGAAAACAAAAATTATCTTTTTAGTTGGAGGTTACCAAGAGAAGCATATTCGACTTGTATAGATGAGACCATGCGAGGAAGTGTGGTTGAGCAGGTAAAAATAGAGTATTAATTGGGCATAGAGGTCCTTTTTAGAAACGAAGCTGTTTTTGAAAAGGATTTTTTATTTTTAGAGTTTAACAAAGGAGGGGGTTTATGGCTAAGGAATTCAGAAAGATTGCTATTTATGGAAAAGGCGGGATTGGCAAGTCAACAACCACGCAAAATACAGTGGCTGGTTTAGCGGAGATGGGGAAAAAAGTGATGGTGGTGGGTTGTGACCCGAAGGCGGATTCCACGCGTCTTTTGTTGGGAGGGTTGGCCCAAAAGTCTGTTTTGGACACTTTACGCGAGGAGGGTGAAGATGTGGAGCTGGCGGGCGTCATGAAAGCCGGGTATAGCGGCGTGCGTTGCGTTGAGTCCGGTGGCCCCGAACCCGGAGTCGGTTGTGCCGGCCGCGGTATTATCACGTCGATCAATCTTTTAGAGCAGCTTGGCGCCTATGGGGATGAGTGGGATTTGGATTATGCCTTTTATGACGTTTTGGGTGACGTTGTCTGCGGAGGATTTGCCATGCCGATCCGTGAAGGCAAAGCCAAGGAAATTTATATTGTTGTATCCGGAGAGATGATGGCCATGTATGCGGCCAACAACATTTGTAAAGGTATCGTCAAATTCGCGGACGCTGGCGGCGTTCGTCTGGGAGGGCTCATCTGCAACAGCCGCAAGGTCGATAATGAACTGCAGATGATCGAGGAGTTGGCCAAGAAGCTCGGCACTCAAATGATCCATTTTGTGCCGCGCGACAACATGGTGCAGAAGGCTGAGATCAATCGCAAGACCGTGATCGAGTTTGATCCCAAGCATCCTCAAGCGGATGAATACCGGGCATTGGCCCGTAAGATTGACAAGAACACCAATTTTGTCATCCCCAAGCCCTTGACCATCGAAGAACTGGAAAAACTTTTAATGACATTTGGCATCGCCAATTAATTTTAGGAGGTTATATATGGCGCATATACTTGTTCGTTCCATTGTAAGACCTGAGAAGGCTGATGCCGTTTTGGCAACCTTGTTGGATGCGGGTTATCCAGCGGTGACCAAGGTGTCCGTGTTCGGGCGTGGCAAACAAAGAGGCTTGAAGGTCGGCGAGATCCACTACGATGAGCTGCCCAAAGAACTGCTGATGACCGTTATCCCCGTTGCTGATAAGGAGTTTGTCGTATCGCGCATCATGGAAGCGGCCCGGACAGGGTCAAAGGGAAATTTTGGAGATGGCAAAATATTCGTTTCTCCCGTTGAGGAAGTTTATACCGTAAGCACCGGCATCAAAGAGGGGTAACGCAGGCTGAAAGGAACAAAAATTATGAAGGATATTATGGCGATTATTCGCGTCAATAAAATGAACCAGACCAAGAAGGCATTGGAAGAGGCAGGCATAACTTCTATGACGGCCACCGGCCGGGTTTTGGGTCGGGGTAAAGGAAATGTTGATTACCGGATCCTAAACGGCGCCAAAGAAGGGCAAGAGGAGGCCATTGCTCAACTGGATACCAACGGCCCCCGGCTGATCCCTAAGCGGCTTATTACCATAGTCGTGCCAGACAATCTGGTGAAAAAGACCGTTGATGCCATCATCCAAGCGAACCAGACGGGTAAGGCTGGTGATGGAAAGATTTTTGTTCTTCCTGTTTTGGAATCTTACCGGGTCAGGACCGCGGAAACGGGGAATAAGGTATTGGACGAATAGAAAAGGGGTGTGCTATGTCAGTTGAAGATAGAATTAAAGAAGCGCAGACAATCAAAGATGGGATGCTTGGGTCCTATCCCACCAAGACCGCCCGTAAGCGCCAGAAACAATTTGTGGTTAACGAACCTGACCAGGAGCCCAAGCAGGAGATCCAGGCGAATATGAGGACATTGCCGGGTATCATTACTCAACGAGGATGCACCTATGCCGGGTGCAAGGGCGTTGTGTTGGGGCCTACGCGCGATATTCTTAACATTACGCATGGTCCTATCGGGTGTGGGTTTTATTCATGGCTTACACGCCGTAACCAGACCCGGCCGGAAAGCGACACAGACGCGAATTTCATCAACTATTGTCTTTCGACTGATATGCAGGATGAAAATATCATCTTTGGCGGTGAAAAGAAGCTCAAAAAAGCGATCGAGGAAGCGGTGAATATTTTTGGTCCCAAGGCGATCGGCGTGTTCTCGACTTGTCCTGTCGGTCTTATTGGGGATGACGTCCATGCCGTATCCAGGGAGATGAGTGAGAAAACGGGGGTCAATGTCTTTGGGTTTAGCTGCGAGGGTTATAAGGGAGTCAGCCAGTCTGCCGGCCACCATATTGCTAACAACCAGCTTTTCAAGCATGTTATCGGCAAGTCAAAGACCTGCCAGCCGGGGAAGTTTAAAGTAGCAATGCTCGGCGAGTATAACATTGGAGGAGATGCCTTTGCCCTGGAAGAGCTTTTTAAGAAATGCGGGATCACGCTGGTTGCTACCTTCAGCGGGAATTCAACCTATGAGCAATTTGCATCGGCGCATCTGGCGGATCTGACGGTTGTCATGTGTCATCGGTCCATCAATTATGTCGCTGATATGATCGAGAAAAAATACGGTGTGCCGTGGTTTAAGGTGAATTTTATCGGTGCCGAGGCGTCCGCCAAGTCACTGAGGAAGATCGCGGATTATTTTGAAGATGCGAGCTTAAAAGCCCAGGTTGAAAAGGTCATCTCCCAGGAGATGGCGAAGGTCAAATATGAACTGGCTGTTATTCGTCCTAAGGTAGAGGGCAAGACCGCCATGCTTTTTGTCGGAGGGTCGCGCGCGCATCATTATCAGGAACTTTTTAAAGAAATGGGCATGAAGATATTGGCCGCGGGCTATGAGTTCGCCCACCGCGACGACTACGAAGGCCGTGACGTTCTGCCGAATATCAAGGTTGATGCGGACAGTCGCAATATCGAGGAGCTTCATGTTGAGCCTGACCCGGTTGAGTATCGTCCCCGCAGGACCAAGGAGCAGATGGAAAAACTTGCCCAAAGGGGCTTTGAGTTCAGGGATTACAAGGGCATGATGCCGGAAATGGAAGCAGGGACGCTTGTGATCGATGACATCAATCATTTTGAAACCGAGCTTATCATAGAGAAATACAAACCGGATATTTTTTGTGCCGGTATCAAAGAAAAGTATGTGATCCAGAAGTTGGGCATGCCGCTCAAGCAGCTGCATAACTATGATTATGGCGGCCCCTATGCGTCTTTCGAGGGGGCCATCAACTTCTATAACGACGTTGAGCGGATGCTTAACAGCCGGGTTTGGAAACACATCAAGGCGCCATGGCACAAGCGGGAGCCTTTGGCAGCGTCCTACATTAGTGGAACAAATTAACGGACAAGGAGAAATTTATGCTGCTTCGACACACACCCAAAGAGGTCAAGGAGCGCGAGGCCCTGACCATTAATCCAGCTAAGACCTGTCAACCGATAGGTGCCATGTACGCGGCCTTAGGCATTCATAAATGCTTGCCCCACAGCCATGGATCGCAAGGTTGTTGTTCCTATCACCGCAGCATGTTGACACGCCATTATAAGGAACCTGTCATGGCCACGACCAGTTCCTTCACGGAAGGTTCGGCTGTATTCGGAGGCCAGTCTAATCTGCTTTCAGCAGTCGAGAATATTTTCGCGCTTTATAACCCTGACGTTATTGCGGTCCACACGACCTGTCTTTCGGAAACGATCGGTGATGACGTGACCCAGATCGTCGCCAAGGCAAAGGATGAAGGGAAGGTGCCAGAGGGAAAATTCATTATTCATGCTAATACACCTAGTTATATCGGTTCCCATGTGACGGGATTCGCGAATATGGTCAAGGGGATGGTCAAGTATTTTGCCATAAGGACGGGCGTCAAGGATAACCGGGTGAATATTATTCCCGGTTGGGTTGAACCGTCAGATATGAGGGAGATCAAGCGTTTAGTTAAGGAGATGGATGTTGAGTCTATCATGTTCCCCGATACCTCGGAGATCATGGACCGGCCCCAGACAGGAAAATTTGAGATGTACGGAGAAGGCGGCACAACCGTTGATGAGCTCCGTGCCGCCGGAGACAGCATCGCGACCTTGGCCTTGGGACACGATGCCTCAGTGCCGGCAGGTGAACTTTTGGATGCGCAGTGCAAGGTCAAACTTTACGAATTGGATGTGCCCATCGGCCTTGGCGCAACCGACAGATTTCTTCAGACTTTAGGCGAGGCAGCCAATGTTGCCATTCCGGATTCTATAGAGCGCGAACGCGGGCGCTTGGTCGATGTTCTGACGGACAATGAACAGTATTTTTATAACAAACGTGTTGCTCTTTATGGCGATCCGGACCAACTTATCCCCATGTGTGAATTCCTTGTGGATATCGGGATGCGGCCGGTGTATGTCGTGACCGGTACACCGGGCAAGTATTTTGACGAACGGATGAGGAAAGTTCTTAAAGATATCCCGGAGGCAAAATTCCGGCAGGGAGCGCAGGCGGACATGTTTTTGTTGCATCAGTGGATTAAGAACGAGTCCGTTGATCTTTTGATCGGAAACACTTGGGGCAAGTACATTGCCCGTGATGAGAATATCCCGTTGATCCGTTTCGGATTTCCGATCATGGACCGTATAGGGCATTCTTATTTTCCGAATGTCGGTTATTCGGGGGCCATACGTCTGGTCGAGAAATTGATGAACGCTATTTTAGATAAGCGTGATCGCGAAGCCCCGGAGGAGAAATTTGAATTGACGTTTTAAAAAGGGCATTGGCAAAAGAAGGCTGGTATGGAACGAATTCAGATCCTTAAGGAGCGTGAGCGGCAAATTCACCGGAAAGGTTCCGGTGAGGCTGAGATCGTTTGCGAACAAAAAAGCCTGGCCGGTTCGGTAAGCCAGAGGGCTTGCGTCTTTTGTGGTTCTCGTGTTGTTCTTTATCCGATCGCCGATGCCCTGCACCTGGTCCACGGCCCCATCGGATGTGCCGCCTACACCTGGGATATCCGCGGTTCTTTGTCTTCCGGCCCACAGCTTCACCGTATGAGTTTTTCGACAGATATTCAGGAAAAAGACGTCATTTTCGGTGGAGGGAATAAATTGTATCTGGCTTTGTCTGAGCTCATCGATAAATATAAGCCCAAGGCGGCATTCGTTTATGCCACCTGCATTGTGGGGTTGATAGGAGATGATCTTGAGGCGATATGTAAACGGGTCACCTTGGAAAAAGGTATTACGGTACTTCCGGTCCATTCTGAAGGTTTCAAGGGGACCAAGAAGGACGGCTACCAGGCCGCTTGCGATGCCATGGGTAAATTGGTAGGAACGGGCCCAACGGAGAATATAAGCCCCTCGAGCATCAATATTCTAGGGGATTTCAATTTGGCCGGCGAGATCTGGATGGTCAAAAAGTATTACGAAGAAATGGGGGTCCAGGTCGTTGCGAGCATCACCGGTGACGGCCGTGTGGACGATATCCGCAGGGCCCACGGGGCGAGGCTGAATGTCGTGCAGTGCGCAGGTTCCATGACGAAGTTAGCCGAAGACATGCAGAAGAAATATGGGATCCCCTATATTAAGGTTTCGTATTTTGGGCTTGAAGATATGGCGGACGCGCTTTACAAGGTCGCAGAATATTTTAAGGATACCTGGATCCTTGAACGCACCAAGAATATTGTCCATCGAGAGATCAAGGAGCTTATGCCGGAACTTAAAATTTACCGGGCGGCCTTATCGGGGAAAAAGGCAGCCATCTACGTCGGTGGCGCCTTCAAGGCTTTTTCACTGGTAAGGGCGCTACGGCTTCTTGGGATGAAGACGGTCCTGGCCGGTTCCCAGACGGGTAACGCTAAAGATTACCAACAGTTAAAACAATTATGCGACGAAGGCACCGTCATCATCGACGATGCCAATCCGCTGGAGCTTTCCAAATTTGTCAAAGAAAAAGATGTTGATCTTTTGATCGGAGGGGTCAAGGAACGCCCCATCGCCTACAAGCTGGGGGTGGGCTTTTGCGATCATAATCACGAACGTAAGGAAGCCTTGGCGGGGTTTAAGGGCATGAAGAATTTTGCACAGGAAGTTTATTCGTCCGTGATGAGTCCTGTGTGGCGTTTTGCGCCGCGCCGTGGAGGGGATTATGGCCGTCGAAGGTAAAAGTCAATATGTTTCGACCCGTAACGCGTGCAAGCTTTGCGCTCCGTTGGGCGCTGCGCTGGTTTTCAAAGGCATCGAGGGGGGCATATCGCTGTTGCATGGTTCACAGGGCTGTTCGACCTATATCCGTCGGTATCTGATCAGTCATTTCCGTGAGCCGGTGGATATTGCTTCATCAAATTTTACTGAAGAGAGTGCGGTTTTTGGCGGCGGGAAAAATTTAGCGGCAGCCCTGAAAAATGTTGCCGCCCAATATCATCCTAGCCTCATCGGTATCGCAACGACGTGCCTGTCTGAGACCATCGGTGAGGATGTGCCGGGCCTGTTACGGGCTATTCCCGATAGCAGTCTTGAAGGGAAACCAGTCCTGGTACATGTTTCAACGCCCAGCTACAGCGGTTCGCATGCCGATGGATTCACCGCAGCAACGCGGGCGGTGGTGGAACGTTTGGCTGGCAAGCGGCCTTATGGGGAGCGCTCCAAACAAATTAATGTGTTCCCGGGCATCTGTTCTCCGGCGGATCTTCGGTACTTACGGGATATTGTTGAGGGTTTCGGCCTTTATTGTGTGATGCTGCCGGATTATTCTGACACCTTAGACGGGATGAGCTGGGAGGACTTCCAGCTTCTCCCCGCCGGTGGGACACCCGTGGCTGATATTGCATCCATGGAGATTTCATGCGCCTCACTGACCCTGGGGTATATTTCCGGTATTAAAACCGAAAAGAGCGCGGGTGAGTATTTACGGACACACTCCCATGTGGCCCACTATCTGCTCGGCATGCCTATTGGTATCCGTGAGACGGATGAATTGATGAAAGCTTTAGAAAACATAACCGGATCGCCTTTGCCCGGGAAATTTTCCCGCGAAAGGGGACGTTTGGTTGATGCCATGATCGACGGTCACAAATATATCTTTGAAAAACGGGCCTTGGTGTATGGAGAAGAAGATTTGGTTTTAGGCGTTGCCGTGTTCCTTTCCGAGATCGGCATTATCCCTGTTTTGTGCGCATCCGGCGGCAAAAGCGGGCATCTTCGCCGTCTTATTGATGAGATGCTCCCTGAACTTAAAACAAAGATTGAAGTTGCTGACGGCAATGATTTTGCGGGGATGTCTGAAATGGCAGAGCGTTTACAGCCGGATATTGTAATCGGCAACAGCAAGGGCCTTGGGATTTCGCGTAAACTTAAAATTCCGATGGTCAGGATGGGCTTTCCAATCCATGACCGTATCGGGGCCGGTCGTATACTTCATTATGGTTATCGCGGCGCGCTTGAGTTTTATGACCGGATCGTTAATGCCTTGCTTGAAAAGAAACAGGATGACTCAGACGTAGGGTACAGTTACCTGTAGAAAGGCCGTGCTATGGTAGAAAAACAGTGGATAGGTCACCCGTGTTTCGATGAAAAAGCCAAACATACTTTTAGCCGGGTGCATCTGCCGGTGGCGCCGAAGTGTAATATCCAGTGCAATTTTTGCGACCGTCAATACGACTGCGTGAACGAAAGCCGTCCTGGTGTGACGAGCGTTATCCTTTCTCCGGGCCAGGCGCTTGTCTATTTTGATAAAGTGATGGGGCGCGTGCCAAACATTTCAGTCATGGGCATTGCCGGTCCGGGCGATCCCATGGCGAACCCTGTCGAAACATTGGAAACACTTTCATTGGTGAGGAACAAATATCCGGACATCTTGTTATGTCTGGCTACCAACGGGCTTATGCTTCCGCAGTACGTTGATCAATTAGCCCGGCTTAAGACCAGCCATGTGACGGTAACCGTTAATGCCGTTGACCCGGATATCGGCTCAAAGATCTACGCCTGGGTGCGGGATGGGAAGCATATTTTGCGCGGCCGCGAGGCGGCAGAACTTTTACTTAGTCGTCAGATTGAAGGCATTAAACTTTTAAAATCAAAAGGCATCACGGTTAAAATTAATTTTATACTTATTCCCGGCATTAATGACAAGCATGGCAGTGAAGTGGCGAAAATGGTCAGATCGCTTGGCGCGGATATCTTTAATTGCATGCCCTTGATCCCCGCCTCTGGTTCTGCTTTTGGTGAACTGACACCGCCCTCGGCTGAAATGGTAAAGACCGTGCGTGCCATGGCAGGAGAGCATATTGCGCAAATGACGCATTGTGCGCGCTGCCGTGCCGATGCGGTTGGGCTTATCGGTCAGGGGTTGGATGAGCTAAGCCTGAAAGACCTTAAATGTTGTTCTAAGCTCCCGCTTCATCCCCGTGACAGCCGTCCCTATGTTGCTGTTGCGACGTTGGAAGGGTTTTTGGTCAACCAGCATTTGGGAAGGGCGGAGGAGTTTTATATCTATGACAAGATAGATACCGGATTTGAACTTAAAGGGAGCAGAAAGTCTCCCCCGACGGGCATAGGCGATGAACGTTGGAAGTTGATGGCGGAGATATTAAATGATTGCCGTGTTGTTCTTGTCAGTGCCGCAGGGGGGAAACCCGTTGAATTTCTAAAGAAATCCGGGATTGAGGTCATTGAGATGGAGGGTCTCATCGAGCAGGGATTGGAACATGTTTTTAACGGAGCTTCCTTGCCGGGCAAGCGGATGATAAAGGGATGTTCCTGCGGACAGGGATCCCAGGCGTCCTCATCTTCTGTGGCAACCGCGTGCGCTTCCAAAAGCTGTGGCGCAGGAAGTGGTGGTTGTGGGGGCAATGGCATGGGGTGTCTTTAACCCGGGATAAATAGGAAGGAGATGAAATGGAGAAACCAAAATACCATATTATTTTATGCGGAAGTTTTCGTGCTTCCGGTGAAGCTCAGGGAGTATGTCATAAAAAAGGATCCACGCAGTATATCCCCTATATCGAGGAAGGGCTGCGGGATCGTGATGTCGAAGGGGCGATGGTCTCTATGGCAGGGTGTTTTAAAGTATGCGACCGTGGTCCGTCCATGGTGATCTATCCCCAGAACTGGTGGTACGGCAATATTACCGGCGAATCTGCTGTTGATGAGATACTGGATGCTTTGGCAGAAGGGAAACCGGCAGAGAAATATTTAATCGCATAAAAATTTTGTTGCATTCATTTTACATTGGAATACAGTTAAAAGGGTAAGGTGAAATCTGTCTAAACCGGACAGAATTTTGTTTTTATATGTCATTCCCGCGAAAGCGGGAATCTAATTTACAGGGATTTTTATAATATTATGACGAATAATACAGTTGAAACAGATGTTTTGATCATCGGTGCCGGACCTGCGGGTCTGGCCGCCGCGATCCATTATGCCGATCTGGTCAACCAGGACAACAATTCCATTCCTTTGAAGGTCATGGTCCTTGAGAAGTCCTCTTTTATCGGGAACCATACCCTTTCCGGAGCTGTGATGGACATAAAGGTTCTGCGTGAACTTTTGCCCGGAATTGATCTTAAGGGCTTTCCGTCAATGACTCCGGTCATTCATGAAGATATTTTGTTCTTTACCAAGAACCATTCAATTGCCATGCCCTATCATCCGAAGGTCATGTCCAATAAAGGAAAATATATCTTATCTTCAGGGAGCATGGTCCGCTGGCTCGGGGGTATTGCCCAACAAAAAGGTGTCCAGGTATTCCCCGGATTTTCCGCCCAGGAATTTATTTCTGAGAAGGGTAAGGTTGTCGGTGTTCGTACGGGAGAATCGGGTCTGGACCATCATGGGAAACCAATGGCCAATTATCAACCCGCCACCGAGGTCAGGGCCAAGATCACTATTTTGGCTGAAGGGTCAAGAGGTCATTTGACGAAAATGCTGATACAGAAATTTAATTTAACAAAGGATAAGAACCCGCAAGTTTATTCTCTCGGAGTCAAAGAGATGTGGGAAGTCCCTGAGGGTTCATTTAAACAAGGGCAGATCGTCCATACTTTGGGTTATCCTCTCTCGGCGGACCAATTCGGAGGAGGGTTTATTTATGGGTTAAGCAAGAACCATGTCGTCATCGGTTTTTGTGTGGGATTGGATTATGAGGACCCGGCCTTTGATCCTCATCATGTTCTACAAATTTATAAAAAGCACCCTTTGGTCGAGCGGATCATAAAGAATGGTAAAATGATCCGGTATGGGGCGAAAAATATCCCCGAAGGGGGAGTGTTTTCTTTACCACAATTGTATCATGATAACATCATGATCATCGGGGACTCTGCCGGTTTCGTGGCCATGCCCAGTTTAAAGGGTATTCATTTGAGTATAAAATCGGGGATGGTCTGCGCGCAAACGGCTGTGGCTTCTATTAAGAAAAATGACACCTCCAAGGAGCAGCTTAGGGTTTATGAAAAGCTTTTTCAAGAAAGCGCTGAATACCGCGAACTTTATTCAGCGCGGAATTTCCGGCAATGTTTTGATTCTAATTTATACCTTGGATTTTTAAAGTTCGGCATTAATCAAATGACCGGCGGCCGCGGCCTGTCATTAAGCGGGAAATCCAGGATATCGTCAGATCACGAGCATTGCCTTGCATCGCCGGTTAATCATGGTTTTGCCAGAGATGGACTGGTTTTTGATAATAAGACCACTTTTAGTAAAGAGGCGGATATCTTTTATTCAGGGACCAGGCATGACGAAGAACAGCCGTGCCATATTGTCATCTCGGACCACAATGTTTGCCGTGATTGCATCGATCGATACGGGGCCCCTTGTCAGCATTTTTGTCCGGCCAATGTTTTTGAATTGAATTTGGATGCCAAGACCAATCAAAGTCAAATTACGCTGCATCCGTCAAACTGCATCCATTGTAAAACATGTGATATTAAAGATCCTTTTCAGAATGTGACATGGCTGCCGCCTTACGGTGGAGACGGACCGCAATACGAAAATATGTAAGGAGTAAGAGTTATGGGGCTAAAGATCATTAGTTTAATGAAGCAAGTGCCTTTGGCGGCTGAGATGCGGATTGGCGCTGATGGATTAATGGACCGTACCATTGCCAAATCGATGATCAATACGGACTGTTCTTTTGGCCTGGAGCAGGCTTTGGAAATACGGGATGCTGTTGCGGACGCCGAGCTGATCGTAGTTTCTATGGGTCCTTCCAGTTTTGAGCAGTCATTACATAAAGCGATGGCCATGGGCTTTGAGAGGGCCATTCTCCTTTCTGACAGGAAGCTGGGCGGTTCGGATACTTTTGCCACGGGGCTGGCACTCGCCACCTTGATCAAAAATGTCATTTTATCGAAGAATCCCCAAGACCCTTTTATTATTTTCGCCGGCCGGCAAACCAGCGACGGTGATACGGCGCATGTCCCTTCCCAGGTGGCCGAGAACCTTGGTATTCCTCAGGCAACCTTTGTCAAAGAATTGGATTATCAAGGTTCTCATTTGGTGGTTCAAAGGTTGATCGAAGGCGGCAGCCAGACATTAAAGATCCCCATTCCCTGTGTTATTTCTGTTTCTCCTTTTGCGATCCCTCCAAGGAGGCCTTCTTTAGCCGGAGCGGTCAGGTCCAGGCAGATAAAGATTGAAACATATAATCTTGACCAAATCGGACTATCGGCTGATCATGTGGGACTGGATGGTTCTCCGACGGTTGTGTCACGTGTTGTTAATATTAAACATGAGCGCCCGCCGGTGCGGATGGTGGATGGTAAGGATTCCACGGAGAAAATCCTGAATTTAACGCAGATGTTAAAGGAGCATTTAACGTCACATCCGTCTCAATCCAAGGCGCTGAAATCTCATCAGGAAAATGATCAGGAGCCGTTAAAACAAGATGTGTTTTCAAGGGTTGATTTTCGTCATGGGGCCCAAGGGATTTTGACTTGGGGTGAAGTTCAGGACGGCATGATGACACGGTCTTCTTTGGAGATCCTCAATCCGGCCAGAAAGCTGGCTGATCAGTTGAATACGACTGTCACTTCCGTTCTTATTGGTGAAAGCCTGAGTGGAATGCCAGAAGAGATCATTGCCCATGGCGCGGATGAGGTCATTGTTGTCGACCATCCTCGTCTGAAAGAATACATGGTGCTGCCATTTGCCCGTGTTATTGCGCAAGTCGCCCAAGAACGCCGTCCCGAGATTGCTTTATTCGCGGCGACAACATCCGGACGGGAATTGGCCCCCCGTTTAGCAAGCCGTTTAAAGGCGGGAGTGACGGCGGATTGCACGGAGTTAAGGATAGGGGAATTTGTTAATAAACGTTTGAAGTCCATTTTTTACCCCTGCCTGCAGGCCGTTCGTCCAACCTACGGGGAAAGCAAATTAGCAACCATCATGGGTTTCTGGTGCCCGCAGATGGCCACAGCCCGGCCCGGCACCTTTGAAATTCTAAAAACAGATCCGGGCCGGAAAGGAAAGATTACCTTTATTCAACCCGAATTAAAGGAAGAAGATTTTATTGTTGAAATGCTTGGGATAGAACGAAAAGAAAATATGGAGCAGGGACTTTTTACAGCGGACATCATTGTGGCAGGCGGCCTGCCATGTGGGGAATTGGATAATTTTAAATATATAAAAGAGTTGGCTCTGTGTTTACAGGAAAAAGGTCTTCGTGCGGAATGGGGTTCCAGCCGTCCGGTGGTGGATCGTGGTTATGTGCCCTATGGCCGTCAGATCGGTCAGACGGGAAAAACAGTGCGGCCCAAGGTGTATGTGAGCATTGGCATATCCGGAACAATTCAACATATTTCCGGCATGAAGGAATCAGGGTTGATCTTAGCCATTAACAGGGATGCCCGTGCCAATATTTTTAATTATGCGGATTATGGTATAATCGGGGATTATCTTCAAATTATGCCTGATCTTATTGATTCCGTCCGTCGTGGGTTTACTTTTGGGATCGGCCTTGAAGCTTAAAAAATGTCTATTGAGATCATTGAATGTGATTTTAGAAATCTTGACCATCGGGAATCGTTTGTGGTACTCTTAAATGAGTATATCAAGGACGATATGGGGGGAGGCGAGATCATCAAGGGCCCTCGCAAGGAGAAGCTCCTTAGTGAAATGAGCGAGCATCCCTCAAAGTTGGTTCTTTTCGCGCTCTGTGATAAGATGTATATAGGAATGGTCATCTGCTTTTGGGGATATTCGACGTTTCGTGTCTGCCGGCTTCTTAACGTCCATGATCTCATCGTTTTGTATGCCTGGCGTCACAAAGGCATTGGAAGAAAACTCATGGAAGCCCTCGAAGAAAAGGCTGGCATGTTCGGATGCGGTAAAATAACTTTGGAAGTCCGCGAGGATAACAAACAAGCCCGGCAGTTATATAGTTCTTTGGGTTACGGAGAGTGCCAGCCGCCGATGTCGTTTTGGGTCAAGTTTCTTGAGAATCGACAATGAAACGGCGACTGATCATTCTTGATACGACATTAAGGGAAGGAGAGCAGGCGCCGGGATGTTCCATGTTGCCTCATGAAAAATTGGCCGTCGCCCGCTTGCTTGAGAAATTGAATGTAGATGTTATTGAAGCGGGGTTCGCCGCTTCTTCGCGGGGCGATTTTTTAAGCATACAGGCCATCGCGGGAGTTGTCAGAAGGCCGATCATTTCTTCTTTTTGCAGGGCTAATGAAGAAGATATAAATCTTGCACTTGACGCTTTGAAAAAAGCCCGTCAGGGACGGGTACATGTTGTGTTTGGCACGTCGGATGTGCACTTAAAATATAAATTTAACATGAATCGGTCCCAGGCATTGGACCGTGTTGCTTGGGCCGTCAAATATGCCGCGAAACGTTGTTCTGACGTCCAGTTTACGGCTGAAGATGCGGGTCGAACAGATAAAAATTTCTTAATAAAGATAATTGCCGCCGCGATCAAGGCGGGGGCATCGACGATAAATTTGGCGGACACGGTCGGCTATCTTATGCCGGAAGAATTTGGGGGACTCATAAAATTCGTTCGCCAGAAAGCCGTTGGGCTTGATCACGCGCTTTTGAGCATCCATGCTCACGATGATCTGGGTTTGTCGCTTGCATCAACTCTTGCCGCTGTTGAGGCTGGGGCTGATCAAGTGGAGTGTACCATTAATGGCATTGGTGACAGGGCCGGGATTTGCGCTCTGGAAGAGATTGTTTACGCTTTAAAGATCCGCCAGGATTATTATTCTGTGTGTACGGATATCCGTGAAGAATTACTTGATCCCGTCAGTCGATTGGTCGCCGGGCATACCGGCACGAGGTTTTTTTCATTTTCAGCCCGTTGTTTAGAACAGGAAATGGCAGCCAAGGTTCAAAGATAAGGGAATCGATATGGGAATCTCCAATTTTGATATTTACGGTGACAAGGTCATTATTACGCTTTCCGAGAGGGCTTGTTTTACCACCGAGGATGTGATCAATAGTGAGCTTTTTAAAAAAATTTTGTCCCGCTGTTTGGCTGATCTGAAACGCAAAAATTCGATCTTATTAAATATTTTTGATAAATTCTCTTCATCGAAAGATCAAAACATCGATCTTCTTATTAAAATATTAAGATTTTTAACAAAGAATTCTGCTGATCTGCTGCCTGCCTCTGTTCCGGATTCAGGTTTTTTCCTGAAAGACAAACACCTTTCCAATGATTTCGTTGAATATGTTTACAACTATTGGCGTTCCCTGGAGCGTTTCATTGTTTGTGACTCTTCAGGGCGGGAATTTGACCAGAGGCCTTACCGTGCGTTCAATGATATGGTTGAACCTTTGAGCCATTTGATCCGGAGCACCTATAGGGATATCCAAGAGAACCTGACGACGTTACATCCGCGTATTTACCGTCAGGTTATTGCTGGCGGTGAGGTGGGTGTCATTACGACACCAAGACGGTTGAACTTACCCGGCGGTGTTTATGAGAAATTGCAGAGCATTCCTGTCATCAGGCAGGTGCTTCTGTATCCTCCTTTGATCCTGAACCCGTCGATGAATAAGCGATCGGGGAAATATGAACGTATTTCCCGCAACCCTCTGGAACTTTTCGATTTAAATAAGAACGAATGGTTATGTTATCCGGCCAAGGTTGGCCATTTGTTCATCCTTGTTTATTTTCATAAGAGATTTGCCGAGCTAGGCCTTTCTTTGTGTAATCTTTTTGAAATGGCTGATGACAGTGATCTTGAGCGAAGGCCGGATGCGGTCTTTACTTTTGGAGTGGAGGGTAATTGCCTGGATGGTTTAGCCAAGATGCCCACTGTTTTTTATGATGATGAAGCCAATCAAATGTTAGCGGGCGCTGTTCCCGGCCGTGATGAATTTGGTTATTTTGGGTATGTCAAGAAGATGATCTTGACCCTTCATAATATAAAAATGATGAAAAGGGGACGCCTGCCTTTTCATGGGGCGATGATCAGGATCATTTTAAAAGGTAACAAGGACCTGACACTTCTTTTTATAGGGGATACCGGTGCCGGTAAATCCGAGACCCTGGAGGCTTTCCGTGCCCTAGGCGAAGATTATATCCAAGATACTATCGTTATTGCCGATGATATGGGGTCTTTTGAAATAGCTCCTGACGGAAAGATCGTCGGTTATGGTACCGAGACCGGTGCTTTTTTGAGACTGGATGATCTTCAGCCGGGATATGCCCTGGGCCAGATCGATCGCGCCATCATTATGAATGCCAATCAGGTTAATGCCCGCATTATCTTGCCGGTGACAACCTTTAATAATCTGATCAAGGGACAAAACATTGATTTTATCCTATATGCGAATAATTATGAAGATATCGATGAAGATCACCCTGTTATAGAGAAGTTTGACAGCGCCGAAACAGCTTTTAATGTCTTTAAAGAAGGTACGGTGATGAGCAAAGGGACAACGACGACCAGCGGCATTGTTCATTCTTATTTTGCCAATGTGTTTGGTCCTGTGCAGTACAGGGACCTGCATGAGGGCCTGGCAGAGAAATATTTTGAAGCTTTCTTTAAGGCCAATGTTTTTGTCGGCCAGATCCGCACGCGCCTCGGCCTCTGTGGCTGGGAAAGAAAAGGCCCGCATGATGCGGCCAAAGAATTACTGCGCGTTATTCAACAAGGTTAAGGAACACTATGAAGCGAATAATTCCTATTGTTTTAGCATTTACTTTGGTGTCTCCATTGGCTGCCTTCGCCGGTGAAATTACTGTCGCGGCAGCGGCAAACGTGCAATTTACCCTGGATGATCTGAAAGCAGAATTTATAAAAGAAACCGGGATTGCTGTTAAATCAGTCATAGGGTCGTCGGGAAAATTGACTTCACAAATCGAAAATGGCGCTCCGTTTGATGTGTTTTTATCTGCAGATATGAAATATCCTGATAAGCTTTATAAGGATGGATTTTCATCTCAAGCTCCCAAGGTATATGCGTATGGTGTTTTGGTCCTTTGGACGATGAAAAATCTGGACATGTCCAAGGGCGTCAATGCTTTAAGCGATCCCGGGATTGTGAAAATTGCATTAGCCGATCCCAAGGTGGCTCCGTACGGGCGGGAGGCGGTTAATACTTTGAAGTTTTATAAATTATACGAGCTATTGCAGAAAGAATTAGTTCTTGGAGAAAGTATTTCACAGGCTAATCAATTTATTACAATAGGGGCAGCGGATATCGGCTTTACCGCTAAATCGGTTGTCCTTAGCCCCAATATGATGAACAAAGGGAAATGGGTTGAAGTAGACCCCCGATCATATAAGCCTATAGCCCAAGGGGTGATTGTGCTAAAATATGCTCAACAAAATCATTCTAAAGAAGCCC
>Ga0302281_10000063_pt1 | contig 91182 bp, 82 predicted proteins | sample III_Fen_E1_2_FD_198762 | JGI IMG/M metagenome (GOLD analysis project Ga0302281, IMG submission 198762) | Peat permafrost microbial communities from Stordalen Mire near Abisko, Sweden - III_Fen_E1_2 | ecosystem: Environmental > Terrestrial > Soil > Wetlands > Permafrost | place: Sweden: Abisko...
GCCGATGGCGCTCCACACCTGCACGTCAATCTTCGGCCCGTAGAACGCCGCCTCGTTGGCGACCTCCACGTAGTTGATGCCGGATTCGATCAACACCTTGCGCACCATGTCCTCGGTCTTCTTCCAGAGCTCCGGTTCGTTGACGTATTTCTTGCCGAGCCCTTCCGCCGAATGTGTGCTGAAGCGCATCTGATATTTTTCGAGGCCGAAGATTTTGAAATACTTCAGATACATTTCATTCACGGCGCGGAATTCGTCGGCGAACTGCTCCTCGGTGCAATAGATGTGGGCGTCGTTCATGTTGAGCGAACGCACTCGCATGAGGCCGAACAACTCACCGCTCTGCTCGTAGCGATAGCAAGTGCCGTATTCCGCTAGGCGCAACGGCAAGTCGCGGTAACTGTGCGGTTCCGCCGCAAAGATGCGGTGATGATGCGGACAGTTCATGGCTTTGAGGTAGTAGCGTTCACTACCACTCAACGCAGCCTCGTCACCGAGTCGCTTATGTTCAGCTACTAGCTTTTTCAAATCATCAGGCGCTTCGCCTTGCGTAACTAACTTGTAAGCAAAATTACCGAGGGTTTGAGGGTCATCTGAAATTCCAGCAGCCAACCCCAAAGGTCGGACGCACTTCACAACCTGTTCGTTGTTGGTGATAATCCGATTCGTTAATTGACTCGCCTTGTCCCTGTCTTCATAGAGTTCCATCGGAGGAAACATGGACTCCGCGTAATACGGCAAGTGCCCGGAGGTCTTATACATTTTCTCTTTTGCGATGTGCGGCGTTTTCACACGCACATAACCGGCGGCGAATTCCGTTTCCTTCGCCAGCTTTTCCAGTTCTTCCAGAATCGCCGTGCCCTTCGGCAACCACAACGCCAGGCCCGGCCCGACGTATTCGGTATCCAGCGCGAACAGCCCCATCTCCGCGCCGATCTTGCGATGGTCGCGGCGCTTGGCCTCCTCGATCATCTTGAAATACTCGTCCATCGCAGTCTTGTTCTTGAATGCCGTGCCGTAGATGCGCTGGAGCTGCGGGCCTTTTTCGTCGCCCTTGTAGTAGGCGGCGGCCACGCTGGTGAGTTTGAACGCGCCGATGTTGCCCGTGCGCATCACGTGCGGTCCGGCGCAGAGATCGATGAAATCGCCGTTTTTGAAATAAGAAATCGCCTCGCCCTCGGGAATCTGCTTGAGCAAATCCAGTTTGAACTTCGACGCCGCCCCGGGCCGAGCGCCCAGCGCCCCGAGCCTGCCCTCATTCGCATCCGCAATGGCCTGCTCGCGAGTGACAGTGAGCTTCTCGAACGAATTGTTCGCCTTGATTTCCTTCTTCATCTCCGCCTCGATCTTTTCAAAATCTTCCGGCGAGATGCGGTGCGAACATTCGAGGTCGTAGTAAAAGCCGTTTTCGACGGGTGGGCCGTAGGCGAATTGCGCGTCCGGCCAGAGCCGCAAAATGGCGGTGGCCAAGACGTGCGCGGCGGAATGCCGGATGCGTTCCAGCTCGGTCAGCTTGGCGCGGTCGTCCAAAGTTTTGCGTTCCGGATTGGGCGACGCGGGCGTCGGTTGATTTTCTTGTTCTGCGGACATGGGGAAAAGTTTAACCACAAAGGCACCAAGACACGAAGGAAGAAATTTGATGTGAAGCTTTACGCATTGGTGTCTTGGTGGTTAAAGGCAGCGTGCTTTTCATTCGCCCGCCGCGCGCGGGATTGCTAAGCTGCGCGGCCAAATTAAATGTCCGCCGATCCCAAATCATTGTCTGCGCAACTGAAAGCCGCCGCCGAGCTGCTTGAAAAGGCGGCCGCCAATCGCGCGCTGCTCGCCGCGATGTCCGTGGAGGACCGCACGCGGCTGCTCAAGGCGGCGGGCGACATTTACTGCCCCGACGTGACCCAGCGACGGCGGCTCGTGAAGGCCAGCGTGAAGCAGCGTAAGGCCGAGAAGACCGAGCGCGACCAGTCCAAGCTCCACGCCACCGGCATCCGCAAATTGCGCCGCGAAAAAGTTTTTACCACGCCGAATGTGTTTCCGCCGAAAGCTTTCGTGCAGGAAGAAATCAAAGACAATCCAGACTTCCGCGAAGTTGTCGAGCCGCAGAACTGCTACATCTGCAAGCAGGATTACTCACAGATTCATCATTTCTACGACCAGCTTTGCCCGAAATGCGCGGAGCTGAATTTTTTCAAGCGCACCGAATCAGCCGATTTGCGCGGGCGCGTGGCGCTGCTCACCGGCGGCCGCGTGAAGATTGGCTATCAGGCCGGCATTAAACTGCTGCGCGCCGGGGCGCAACTCATTGTCTGCACGCGCTTCCCGCGCGACTCGGCGATGCGCTATGCAGCGGAACCGGATTTCAAGGATTGGGGTAGCCGGCTGGAAATCTTCGGACTCGATTTGCGCCACACGCCCAGTGTAGAAGCGTTTTGCAAACATCTTTTAACGACGCGCTCGCGGCTGGATTTCATCATTAACAACGCCTGCCAGACCGTGCGCCGGCCGCCGGATTTTTACGCGCACATGATGGAACGCGAGAATGGGTCGTTGCACGATTTGCCACCGGAAGCGGCGAAGCTGCTCGGCGCTTACGAAGGTTTGCGCGGTTATCATCTGTTGCCGGAGGGTGAAGCAAACACTCGAACGGACGAGTCCCCATCTAAACAAAATGGGACTCGTGGAACTCGTCCCTCCGATGCACTAGCCGGTTTGACGCACGCCGCCGCACTTTCACAAGTGCCACTATTGCCGGAAGAATTGGAGGCGCAGAAAGCCTTATTCCCCGAAGGCCGGCTGGACCAGGATTTGCAGCAGGTGGATTTACGCGAGCGCAATTCCTGGCGGCTGCTCATGCACGAGGTGCCCGCGGTGGAATTGCTCGAGGTGCAGCTCGTCAACGCCATTGCGCCGTTCATCCTCAACGCGCGGCTCAAGCCGCTGATGCTGCGCACGCCGGAACGCGACAAGCACATCGTCAACGTCTCGGCGGTGGAGGGGCAGTTTTACCGGAAATTCAAGACCACGCGGCATCCGCACACGAACATGGCCAAGGCCGCGCTCAACATGATGACACGCACCGCCGCCGCCGATTACCACGCCGACGGCATCCACATGAACGCCGTGGACACCGGCTGGGTGACGGACGAAGACCCGGCGCACATCGCCGAGCGCAAAGTAGCGGAGCACCGCTTTCATCCGCCGCTGGACATCGTGGACGGCGCGGCGCGCATTGTGGACCCCATCATCGCCGGCTTCAACACCGGCGAACACCTCTGGGGAAAATTTCTGAAGGATTACCGCGAGACGGATTGGTGAGGCGTGCCGCCTCGGCCAAATAAATCAAATCCGGTTCAGCGGAAAATGTTGGTCAATGAATTTGTAATCCCGGTCATTCTCCAGAAAATACACGCCGTGCTGGATGACCAGGGCGGCAATCAGGCAGTCAATGGAATTGCGGATGGTGACGCCGTCGCGCCGGAGTTCGCGGTATATCTGCGCGCCGAGTTCAAAGGTGGAGCGGTTGTCTTCCAAATAAGTCAGGTTGGCAAACTGCCGCTTGACGGCGACGAGTTGCTTTTCATCGCGGATGCCTTGCAGCACTTCCGTCAGCACGAAACCGCAGTAACAAACGTCGTCGCCGTCTTGGAAACATTCTTCCAGCCGCGACACCTGTGGCGTTTCACGTCCGGCAATGAAGTCAATGCAGACAGTGGAATCCACCAGCACTCTCATGCGAAACGGCTGCGCCGCATTTTATTCAGATCACCCGTCCAATTAATTTTGCCTTTGAGCGCGAGAAAGCCCGCCTGCTTGTCCCGGCGCACCAGTTCTTCCAAGGCGTGATGCACCAACGCACGGCGGGTTTTCAAGCCGGTGGCCTTCAAACCCTGCCGCACCAAGGCTTCATCCATGACGATGTTGGTTCGTTTCATTTGATACACACGATACGGCTAAAACAGGTGTATTCAAGTTCAAATCGCCAAGCCATAAAACCCTCGTGGACGGCGCGGCGCGCATTGCCTTTTCCGCCAACCGGTCAACTGTCGCTTTTTGTCCACATTTACGTCACTTGTTGAACACCAGCATGTTTTCATTAAAGATCGACGGAAATGGGATGTCGGAAAGGCCTCGTTCCGATACGCAAACGCCAATTTCCGATACGCAATCTCCGTTTGCCGATAAGCAGACGGCAAATTCCTTAACGCAATCGGTGTTCGCCGATACGCCCGCGCCAATTTCCTGCACGCAAATGTCGTTTGCCGATACGCGTCTGGCAATTTCCGATACGCAAACGGTCGGGGCGTTATAGCAACCGGAGATTTCCTGCCGTGATGCCCGGTTTACTGCGTGCACGGCCGGCGGGTGGGGGCGGTCAGGGCGTTTTCAACCATTCCGTCAGCAGCGGGCTGGCGGGAATCCAGCGGGCGCGGACTTGCGGCGGCGTGACGGTGAAATCCGTCATCAAACTTTCGGCGAGGTAGATGGTGCCGTTGCCATAGTAGCAGAGCGACGGACAAAACAGCATTCCTGGCAGTTGGTCGCTGGTCAGGTTGAGGGTGGTAAGGTTCGTTGTGCCGGCGAAGGGAAAGGGATTCAATTCCACCGGCGTGCCGTCGCGCAGCAGACGCACAACTTCGGCGATGAGCGCGGCGTTGGTGGTGGTGACCAGCGGACCGAAATTGTATTGCTGCCGCGCGGTCAGCTCGCGGAACGTGGCAGTGCGCCAGTCGAACGGCGGTTGCTTGAGGTTGCGGTAAGGCACATACGCGGGCATTTCAGAGCCGCAATCGGCCATGACATAGGCGGTGACGGGCTGGCCGGGAACGGCGCCGACTTTCGCGGGGCTGATGGAGCCCATGAGGCCGATGACCGTCTGCGGTTCTGACAAGGTGAGTTGCAGGCCGGCTTCCTCGTAGTCGTTCACGTAAACCTCGCCGCCGCCGGTTAATGAATTGTGGAAATAGCCGGCATGGGCGGAAGCGGATTGGGCCGTGGTGTAGATCGGCAGGCCGACCCCGCCGCCCGTGGCTTCCTCATGCCCGGCAAAGAAGCCGAGCGCCAGCGCCAGCATGAGGGCCACGCCGAGTCCGCCAAGCAACAGCAGCACGGCGACGAGAATGAACCAGTGATTTTTGGTCATAGGCAGATTGACGGTCTCGACTTTGCTCCCATCCGATCCCTTTATCAAGCCAATGGCGGCGCGCAGCGTGAACCCGATCATCGCCGGCTTCAACACCGGCGAACACCTCTGGGGAAAATTTCTGAAGGATTACCGCGAGACGGATTGGTAAGGTGTGCCGCCTTGGCCAATTCTTAAAAATTAATTATTCGTGTCTGTCGCGCTGGTATAGCAACTCCTCCGCTTCAATTGCCAACCGGGTGTGACTTCAGCCACTCTTGGAGCTGGTTCAAAATTTTGGCGTTTTCCTCAATCGCCTCCGGTATCCCGACTCGTCCGAAAAATCTATCGTAGATGTACCGGTAATTAAATTCCGGGAGGCCCGGTTTTTTCATGAAATTTGTAAGCCGGTAATTCCATAAGTTGGTGACCGAAGGATTCGTCAGATCCAGACATTCGATCAGGATGCCTGGCGCATCCGCGCCGCCGTGCTCGGCCACGAAGGTTTCCGGATCGTCTTCCAAACTCCATTGCCTTGATTTGATGATGGGCACAATCCATTCAGCGCGCAAAGGTTCGCCCAAGGCGAAGAGCACCTTCACGCAGGCAAAACGCACTTTCATGCTATGGTCCTTGAGATGCTGCTTGAGCTCGGGAATGATCCGCCGGTCGCCAATATCTGAAAGCACCCGCACTGCCCAAGCCAAATCCACATTGTCCTGACCCACCAGCCAGGCTGACTTTTCCGTTTCCCAGTCCATTTTGTTCAACGCCCGCGGACCATTGGTTTTGGCCACCGCATCCCTGACACCGATGCCATCCAGCTTGGCCAGCAGCTCGTGGGCGCGCTTCAAGAGGCGTTCTTGGTCCGCCGGCAGCACCGTCAATTTGAAGCAGTTGGTGATTTGGCGGGTTGATCTCGGCGAGAAATAATTGTTCATAGCACCGGTCATAAAGTTACCTTCGGGCGTGCCGGGCAAATAATCATCTACCCAATTCAATCCATCTCTGGATCGCAATGAACCGCTACGCAACAGTCGGTTCGTCCCCGGCAACTGGCCAAAATCAAGCTGCCGGCTCGCGACCACCGTGTATTCGCCGGGCTGCTTGAACTTGATAAAATTCGGCAGATACAATCGGTCAACATAGACGCTGCCAGGCTTGATCTGGGTCATCCCGACCACAGTGTCGCTCGCAAACCTGCCGTCGCCATATTCGTCGGGGACTTTGCCCCCACTGGCATCAAACACTTGGATTCGGTAGGCCCTGCCGTAAACCTCCCATTGATCGCCGGCGACAAACATCATCATTGCCTTGCTGCCGGTGTTGGTCAGGTTGAAAGCCAGATAAATCGGGTCACCCAGTGTGATCTCCGATTTCTCTGGCGTGAATCCAGCTGCATATTGAATTTCTCCGCCGACGGCCAGACTGCCCCACGCCAATGCAAGCAACAGGAGGACGAGACGGGAAAACCTGGAAAAAGTTTGCTTGATCATGCACCTGACTTTGCTCCCGTCCAAACCGTTTATCAAGCCAAAGGCAGCGGGCACCCAGCCTCGTCAGCAAAGACATATTCCGCCCGGCCATTCGCCGAAGGACATCGGCCAGTCCGCGGGTCCGACAGTTTTCGCGGTTCTATTTTTTATCAGCCGGCTTCCATGATGGCAGATTCGTGTCCGTGCCAAAATCAATCGAGGCGGAGTTGATGCAATAGCGCAAACCGGTTGGCGCGGGGCCATCGTCAAAAACGTGGCCAAGATGGCTGCCGCAATTTGCGCACAACACCTCCGTGCGGCGCATCCCCAGGCTGTCGTCCTCGCGCTCGACCACGGTGCCCTTGGCCGCGAGATCGGAAAAGCTCGGCCAGCCGCAGCCGGAATCAAACTTGTCCTTCGAGGTGAACAGCACCGCACCGCAGGCCGCGCAGCGATAGATGCCGGGTTCCACCGTATTCCAGTATTTGCCGGTGAACGGCCGCTCGGTGTTGGCCTGACGCAAAATGGCGTATTGATCGGTCGTCAGTTTTTTGCGCCACTCGGCATCGGAGAGTTGGAAGGGGAATTTCATGGTGGTGTTGGTTGAATTGTTCATGGCCGCCGGGCTGTTCGTCGGGCCGGCATTGCAGCCGGTGACGAATGACATCGCACCAAGCGCGAGTAAAATCAAAATCTTTTTCATGTTGTTTCGTTGGTTTCCTTTGCCCGCAACCCGCGCCACTGGTGCGTCCACGGATCAATCCGGCACGCGGCGCGGTAATCGCAATAGTCGCACGCCGTCGTGCCGCCCTGGCGATACGGATCAACCGCCGCCGCGCCGGAGAAAATCTGTTCGCCGAGCGACCGCAATTGCTCCTCTACTTGGTCGAGCAGGCCGGTGAATTCCTTACAAGAAATCGCCTCTGCGGAATTGGACGGCAATTCGCCGCCTTTGTTCAACCGGTAATTGAACTGGTCGCCTTTGGTCACGTCGGAACGCCGATCGAATTTCCGCAGCTCGCCCGCATCAAAGCGCCCGTTGTGACGATACGCCAGTTTCTTCGCATCGACGTCATCCAAAACTTCCGCGCGCGAGCCGCCGCCTTTGAAGTCGCCGCGCAGGTTCACATAAAACGCGCCGGCGGGAATGATTTTGTCCGCGCCAAAGAACTCCCGCGGATTTTTCCAATGCCGCAGCGCGCCGAGATACGCGAGCAGTTGCAGTTGAATGCCGTTTTGTACGAGCAAGGAATCAAGCTTCTTGCCGCCGGATTTGTAATCCGTCACGACTGCCAACGCTTCGCTGGCGTCCGTCCGCAAGGACCGCCACAAATCCACGCGGTCAATGCGGCCTTGCAGCGCGAGCTGGTGGCCGCCGCCCAAGTCGATTTCCCAGGCGGGCGCGCGATCTGCCTTGCCGCCGAAACCAAGTTCCGCCGCCGCCGGGTCAAATTCATATTGCCCGCGCAGCCAGCCGACGATGACCTCGATAAAATCCTGCAAGGCCGCCGCCAGCGAACGCGCGGCAAAAATGGTTTCCGCCGAATCGCGAAACAAGCCGTCGCGGAAATGTTCCATCTGCGCCGCTGCGATTTGGCCGACGCGCTCGCGCGCTTCCAGCGGGGACAAATCCCGCCAGCGTTTACCTGCAGCCGACAACTGCTCGTGAAATATCTTCAGCACGTCGTGCTGGAAATTGCCGCGTTCGCGAGCGTCGAGTTCAAACACCTTGCGCTCGTTCGCCCGCAGGCCGGAGCGGACAAAAAACCGGAACGGACACTGCGAAAATTCCTCCAGCCGGCTGACGGACGAACGCAGAACCGGCCCGTAAAGTTTGTCGGTGAGCGCGGGCGAAAGCTTTTCCTTTTCGTCCGGCTCGCGCAACGCGGCGAGTTTTTTGGCGAGCGATTCAAGCGCGGGAAGTTCAAGCAGCGCGCGCCATGGTTCATTGGAAGCAGGCGACGGGCGGAGGCTCTGAATTGCGTTTACATTGAGCCTCGCTACCTCGGCGGCCACACATTTTTGATTTTCAACCAGCGGTTTGATGAGTTCGTTCGCGTGTTCGGCTTCGCGCCAATTCAAATCGGCCGAAAAGTCTTCGGTTCCAAGCTGGGGGAAAATGCGCTGCAATTGCGCGATGAACGGCGAGGGATTCAGCGGGCTCCCCTCAGCGGTCTGGCGCGAAAATGTCAGCGCCAGTTTTTCGTTCGCCCGCGTGCAGGCGATGTAGCCGAGATATCGTTCGCGCGAAAGCTGGTCGAACAAATTGGCTCCCATGAGGGCATTTTGCGACTCCAGTTCGTCGCGGTCGGAACTCGTCAGAATCACCGGCGGTGCGGGCGCAGCAGGGAAAACCGATTCGTTGACGCCCAGCAGGATCACAAATTTCAGATTCGGATTACGCGCGCGGTCAATCGCGCCCACCAGCACTTCATCGAGCGATGGCGGAATCACGCCGACGCTCAGGTTCGCCAGACCGGCTTCGAGAATTGGCAGCCAGTCGCGCAACGGTAGCGGCGCTTGAGAAAACGCGAGTGCGAGATTATCCAGCCAGGCGTTCATCTGCTCCCAAACAGTGGAATGAATGGCGGAGGGCGGATGACTGAGGGCGGATTTTTCCACTTCGAGCGACCAATGTTCCAAAGTCGCCGCAACTTTCAAATCGCTCCAGAGCTCGCGCAAGGCATCGGCCAGTTGTTCGCCGTTCGGCTTGAAATCGGTTTTGGCCAACTGCTGGGAAACATTTTCGAACGGCGGGAAAATGATTTCGCGCAGGCGCTCGCAGTTTTCATCAGGCAATGGTTCGCGCCATTTTTGGCCGCGCCAGCCGAATTCCAGCGCCTGGTTTTCCAAGTCGTCAATTTTCCCCTCGTCCACCGGGCTGAATCCGGCTTTCAAGGCTGCGAACCAATCTTCGTTGTTGGTCCAATCGTGGGCGACGGTGCGCAGCGCGTTGCGCGTGAGTTCGGCGAGGGGGTGATGGGCGACGCTTTCGCGGCGGTCGAGAAAAAATGGAATGTCATAGCGCCGGAAAATCCGTGCGAGCGACTGGTGGTAACCGTCCAACTGGCGCGCCAGCACCGCGCAATCGCGGAAGCGGTTGCCGGCGCGGACGAATTTCAAGATTTCGCGCGCGGCGAACGTGGCCTCGGCTTCCGGATTGGCGCAGGCGGCGATGGAAATTGCGGAGGGCGGACGGCGGACGGCGGATTTTTCAGAATCGGTGCTCGCCGGTTGCGCCCATTTTTTTTCCAGCCAGGCGAATTCAGAATTGTCTGCAAATCGGTTTTTGTGCGGTACGCGCGGGAGAATTTCCGTCTGCACTTCGCAGCCGGGCAGGTTGGATATTTGGGCGCGGCATTGCTGAAATGTTTTGCCGATGGCCGACCAGATCGAAAGCCACGACGCTGCCGGCGCCGGCTCCGTTTCGAGGCAAAAGGCGAGCGTGACGCGGTCGCACAACGGAACCACGGCGGCAAGCAGGGCCAATTCCTGCGGCGTCATCTCAGCGAAACCATCGAGCCAGAACGCTTCAATTTTTAATTTTGACTTTTTAGTTTTGAATTCGTCCCGCAGAGCGGCGGCGGCAAAATCCAGCAGCTGGCTGGCATCTTGCAATTCATGTTCATGGAGCCAGTCGGCGTATTTTTCGGCCAGCAAGGCGAGGTCGTGCAGTTTGTCGCGGAGTTCGCGGCCCAATTTATTTTCGGCGGCCAGCTCACGCAGGCGGGCGGGCGTGAACTGATGCTGCTGCAATTCGGCCAGCAGGGTGCCGAGTTGCTGCGCGAAACCGGTGCGGCGCGCGCTGCTGCGAAACAATATTAATTCATCCGCGTGCCGCTGCAGCAAGGCCCGCAGCACCATGAGCCGGCCTTCGGCGGACAAGAGTTTCGGCGGCGCGACGCTGAGCTTTTCAAAAATGAATTTGGCGAGCCGGTCGAAGGAAAAAATGTTCAGGCGCGTGAAGCCGGAAATTTCTCCGCCGGCGAGCAACTGGCGCTCGAGCTGAAAGGTCGCCTGCTTCGGCGCGAGCAAGATGAGCGGCGCGCCGGCGGGATCGCGGGCCAGCGCGGCCCGCACTTCGGCCAGACAGCGAAAGGTCTTGCCGCTGCCGGCGGGGCCGAGGAGAAAGCGCGCTTGCACGGCGGAATTTTCACGCAAAGACGCACGGGCGCAAAGAAATTTATTCGGCAGCCGGAAATTTATTCCTTCGCATTTGTGATTCAGCTAAATTTGCCAGATTCAAATTGTCATCAAATGAAAAAAACAGGCGTGATATTTTTGACCGCCGTCGTCGTGGCGGCCAGCGCTCGCAGCGAAGTCGTCATTGCCGATGTCTTTGCCCGGCAGACAACGAGCTTGAACGGCCAGTGGCAGGCCATCGTTGATCCGTATGACACGGGCTATTTTGACTATCGCCGGCAGCCTTACGATGCCGCCGCGCACCCGGCCGGCGGGTATTTTCTCGACCGGCAGGCGGCGGACAAGACCGACTTAGTCGAATATAACTTTGACACCAGCCCGACGCTGAACGTTCCGGGCGACTGGAATTCGCAGGATGAAAAACTTTTTTATTACGAAGGCACGGTCTGGTATCGCAAAATATTCGATGTGACCAAATCCGCGCCCGACCACCGGCTCTTCGTATATTTCGGCGCGGCGAATTACGAGGCGGATTTTTATCTCAACGGCAAGAAACTCGGCAAGCACATCGGCGGTTTCACGCCGTTCGCTTACGAAATCACGAAGTTAGTGAAGGGGAAAAACAATTCAATCGTCGTCCGCGTGAACAACAACCGCCACGCCGAGGCCGTGCCGACGGTGAACACGGACTGGTGGAATTACGGCGGGCTCACGCGCGACGTGCTGCTGGTCGAAACGCCGGCGATGTTCATTGCCAATTTTTGCGTGCGGCTGAAAGCGGGCACGACCAACACGATTGAAGCGGCTGCCCAGCTCGACGGCGCGGATAAAAACCAAACCGTAAAAATCAATTTTCCTTCGTTGAACATCGCCGCTGAAATGACGGCGGACACAAATGGCGTCGCGCAGGTTGAACTGTCGCCGCCGAACCTCAAGCTGTGGTCGCCGGAATCTCCGACGCTAAACGACGTCACCATTTCCAGCGGCGCCGATGAATTGAAAGATCGGGTCGGCTTCCGCAGCATCGCGACGAGCGGCACCGACATTTTGCTCAATGGTCACAAGGTATTTCTGCGCGGCATTTGCATTCACGAGGAGGAACCGCGGCACGGCCGGCGCGCCTGGTCGGAGGCTGACGCGAAGGAATTGCTCGGCTGGGCGAAAGAATTAAACTGCAACTTTGTCCGCCTCGCGCACTATCCGCATAGCGAGCATATGGCGCGCCTCGCGGATGAAATGGGCATCATGTGCTGGGAGGAAATTCCGGTTTATTGGACGATTCAATGGACGAATGAAGCAACTTTGGGGAACGCCAAAAAACAGTTGAGCGACCTGATCGCGCGCGATCAGAATCGCGCGAGCGTGGTCGTGTGGTCGGTGGCGAATGAAACGCCCATCGGCGTGGCGCGCACAAAATTCCTGAAGGCGCTGGTAGACGAGGCGCGTGAACGAGACGGCTCGCGGCTAGTTTCCGCCGCGATGGAATTCCACGCCGCGCCGAATGATCCGCTGCACAAGATTGTGGATGATCCGTTCGGCGAATACACGGACCTTTTGAGTTTCAATGAATATGTCGGCTGGTATGACGGTCTGCCGGAGAAAATTGACCACGTCAGCTGGAGCCTGAAATATCCCAAACCAGTTTTCATCAGCGAATGCGGCGCGGACGCAAAGGCGGGGTTTCATGCGGACGCCTTGACACGATTCAGCGAGGAATACCAGGCAGATTTTTACCAACGCACGCTGCCGATGCTGGAAAAGATTCCCGGTTTCAGCGGCTGCACGCCGTGGATTTTGTGCGACTTCCGCTCGCCGCGCCGCTTGTTGCCGGGAATCCAGGACGGCTGGAATCTGAAAGGCCTCATCGGCCACAACGGCGAAAAGAAAATGGCGTTTGAGGTGCTGAAAAAATTCTACGATAAAAAAGCCGCGGCGGACGCGGCAAACTAAATTTTGAACGAATGAATATTTCCATCCAAGAACTTATGGCCAAAAGCGGCGTGGCGTTTGGCACCAGCGGCGCCCGCGGGCTGGCGACCGCGATGACTGATCGGGTCTGTTATGCCTATGCCAAAGGTTTTCTCAAATACCTTGAATCCATTGGCGAAATCAAGCGGGCGGGCGAGCGCGTCGCCGTCGGCGGCGATTTCCGCCCCAGCACCAGCCGGGTGATGGAAGCCGTTTGCCGCGCGGCGGATGACCTGGGCTATCGCGCCGTGAACGGTGGTAAAATCCCATCACCGGCCGTCGCGCTATTTGGCTTCGAGCGAAACATTCCGTCCATCATGGTCACCGGCAGCCACATCCCCGACGACCGCAACGGCATCAAGTTCAACAAATGCGCCGGCGAAGTATTGAAGTCCGACGAGCACGGCATGAGCAGCCAGATAGTCGAACTAGACGACGCGCTATTCAGCGCGGATGGAAACTTTACCAAACCTTTGCCGCCGCATGACGTTTCGCCCGAAGCCGGCGAAAATTATATGATGCGCTACTTAAATTTTTTCGAGCACGACGCGCTAAAAGGCTTACGCGTGGGCGTATACCAGCATTCCGCCGTTGGCCGCGATGGGCTGGTGAAAATTCTTTCGCATCTCGGCGCGGAAGTGACGTCGCTGGGACGGTCGGAAAAATTCATTCCGGTGGACACCGAAGCCATCCGCCCCGAAGACGTGCAACTGGCGCGCGACTGGGCGGCGACCGGCAAATTTGATGCGCTCGTCTCCGCCGACGGCGACAGCGACCGCCCGCTCGTCAGTGACGAGCACGGCAACTGGCTGCGCGGCGACATCGCCGGGATTTTGTGCGCGAAGTTTCTGGCGGCGGATTCCGTCAGCACGCCGGTAAGCTGCAACACCGCCGTGGAAAAATGCGGCTGGTTTCCGGCTATCCGCCGCACGCGCATCGGCTCGCCGTTCGTGGTGGCCTCGATGATGGAAGCCTCGGCTGGCGGAGCGAAACGCGTGGTCGGTTACGAAGCCAACGGCGGTTTTTTGCTGAACTCGGACATCGAAGCCGGCGGAAAGATTCTGCGCGCCTTGCCGACACGCGACGCCGTGATCGTGATGCTAGGAATATTGCTGCTGGCAAAATCACGGAAGCAAAAAGTTTCCGAACTGGCGGCCAGCCTGCCCGCACGATTCACAGCGAGCGACCGGCTGCAGAATTTTGCGACGGCAAAAAGCGCAACGATTCTGGCAAAATTCAATTCCGGCTCCGAGCCTGCCGATAAAAATGAGATTGAAAAAATGTTCGGCGCAATTTGCGGCAAAGTTGCCGGCTTGAATCGCACGGATGGTTTGCGCATCACGTTTGCGAACGAAGAAGTGATTCACTTGCGCCCGTCCGGCAATGCGCCGGAATTCCGTTGTTACGCCGAGGCGAAAACGGACGAGCGCGCCCGGGCGATAACCGCAGACGCGCTCGCGAGAATAAGCGGTTGATCAGCGCCAGTGCGCGCCGACCCAGACGCGGCCGTTGCCACGATGCCCCCAGCCGCCGCGCACCCAGACCACGCCGGGACGCGGGCGCAGACCCCAATGACCATTGGCCCAAACCCAGCGGCCGCGCCATTCCCAACTACCGCCAATCCATATGAAAGCGGGATTAGGCGCGACAGGAATGACTTCCACCTGCGGCGGCGGCGGCGCGGGGTCGGCCACGACAACTTCGGCGACCGGCGGCGCGGGTTGCACATAAACCGGGCGATCGCGATAGACCACCTGGCGCTCCACGCAGCCGGCGAACAACGGCAGGCTGGCGGCGATTAAAGCAATTTTGATCAAGGTTGAACTTTTCATATTCAACAAATTAGACGGAGTTTCGGCAAAAACGTTTCAAATTTATAACAATTCAATGCGCGGCGTCGGCGGCGGGCTTTTTCGCATATTGCACGCGCTGGAACAGAAACACCAGCGGGATGCCGCCGAGCGCGAGCACGCCGAACATAAAGAAATTATCCACGAACGCCCACAGGTGCGCCTGCTGATCGAGCAGCGAATAAACGGCGGCGTAGGCCTGCTGCGTCGCGTTCGCAGAATCGGTGTGATGGCCAAGTAAATTTTTGGCGGCGGCGAGGCGCTGCGCAAAGGCGGGATTGTCGGGCGCGAGGTGGCCGACCATCAAGGCCTGATGCGTCTGCGCGCCGCGCGCGAGCATTGTAGTAACAAAGGCGATGCCGATGCTGCCGCCAAGATTGCGCATGAGATTGTAGAGGCCGCTGGCATTGCCGATTTGCGCCTGGCCGAGCTGGCTCATGGTCGTCGTGGTCAGCGGCACAAAAATAAAACTGATGGCGATGCCGTTGATGACGCTGGGCCAGATGACACTGCCCATGCTGATGTCCAGATTGATGCTGGCGAGCAAGAATGATGAATACGCCAGCGTCACAAAGCCGATACAGAGCATCCATCGCATCCGCAGCTTGCCGACGAGCCGCCCGACAAAAAACGTGGTAATGAACGCCGCCACGCCGCGCGGCGACATCGCGTAGCCGCTTTGCAACGCGGGATAGCCCATCAAAGTTTGGAGGAACAATGGCAATTGCGCCGTCGTGCCGTAAAGAATCGCCGCGAGCGAGGTCATTAAAATCAAGCCAACGGTGAAGTTGCGGTTTTTAAAAACGCGCAGGTCCACGAGCGGATGATCGGTTTGAAATTCCCACCAGATGAAAGCGAAAAAGGAAACAAATGACGTGAGGGTGAACCAGCGCACCCATTCCGCGCCGAACCAATCCGCTTCCTGACCTTTATCCAAAACAATTTGCATGGTCGCAAGCCAGAGCGCGAGCAGGCCGAAACCGATATAGTCAATGGTCGCTTCGAGGTTGCGCTTGATGTAGGGCGGATCTTCGACGACCCATTTGGCCATCAGGACGGCGAAAATCCCCACCGGCACGTTGATGTAAAAAATCCAGCGCCAAGAATAGCTATCCGTGATCCAGCCACCGAGCGTCGGGCCGAGAATCGGCGCGACCACGACGCCCTGCGCAAACACCGCCATCGCCGCGCCGCGTTTCTGCGGGGGAAAACTTTCCAGCATGATGGATTGCGCAATCGGCACCATCGCGCCACCGCCCAAGCCTTGCAAAATCCGCGCGATGATGAGCGTCGGCAAATCCCACGCCAGTCCGCACAGCGCCGACGCGAAGGTGAACATGACGATGCACGACAGCAACAGACGTTTGCGTCCGAAATAATTTCCCAGCCAGCCAGTCATCGGGAGCACGATGGCGTTCGAGACGAGGTAACTGGTCAGCACCCAAGTCGCCTCTTCCGGCGTGGCCGACAAACCGCCCGCGATATGCGGCAGCGCGATGTTGGCGATGGACGTGTCCAGCACCTCCATGAAAACGGCCATCATTACCGTGAGGGTGATGAGCCACGGATTGTGGCGCGGATGCCATTCCTGTTTCGGCGGTTCGGACATTTAAAAATAAAATTAAAAATGCAAAACGACCCGCAGCCCCGCCGCGCGCTCGTTTTGCCGCTTCGCAAATTAGAAGCCGCCGGAAGAGTAGCTCAATCCGACGGCAAGTGAAACTGGGATTTGAAGCGGATGGTTGCTTCCGTTGAACTGAAATCAAGTCAGCTTCGCCTGACAACTTTTTAAAATTCATCTCCCTTCATTTCCTGATTATCAGAAACGAGTCAGGAAAATTAAAGGAAGCCACAAAAGCTAAATGAATGATGGGGTGGCCGACGGGATTCGAACCCGCAACAACAAGCTCCACAAGCTTGGACTCTACCATTGAGCTACGACCACCAACCGGGCTAAAAGACTAATTTTTCCCAGCCCGCGAGTCAAGTTCAGCAGTGCAGGCCCGCGCCAGCTGTTCGCCGCCTTGACGCTGCTCAGCCACGAGCCTATTCTAAATCCAGTCAACGGGGAGCCAACCGGCCGTCCAGTGGACGACGAAGGCTGAGAGTTCGACGTGGAACGTCGGAGACCCGATAACCTGATCCAGGTAATGCTGGCGTAGGAAGGCACTGCGTGCGGGCCACCGGGGCCAAACTTCTTCGCAGCATTTCGACAGATCATCCAGCGTTGACGGTGGCACCTATCAACCACCAACTAAAAACTATCAGCCAATTTATGATCGCGACCAAAGAATCATTCGAGCCGCACAGCAGCGAACAACTGCCCGCCAGCAAACGCATTCACGTTCAAGGCGTGCTGCATCCCGAAATCCGCGTGCCAATGCGCGAGATTGAAGTCGGCGACACCAAGTCTTACACCGGCGCGATCGAGAAGAATGCGCCCGTTCGGGTTTACGACTGCTCCGGGCCGTGGGGCGACCCCGCGTTCACCGGCACGTCCGAGGAAGGTCTGCCCGCGCTGCGCCGCGATTGGATTTTGAAACGCGGCGACGTGGAGGAATACGACGGTCGCGAGGTGAAGCCGCAGGACAACGGCTATCTCTCCGGCAAGCACGCCGAGTTCGCCAGCGCGGCGGAGAAGAACCGCCTCGTGGAATTTCCCGGTCTCAAGAGCCAGCGCCGCCGCACGCTGCGCGCGAAGGCGGGCAAGGTCGTCACGCAATTGCAATACGCCCGCGCCGGCATCATCACGCCGGAGATGGAATTCATCGCCATCCGTGAAAACATGGGACGCGCGCGCATCGCGGACATGGCGAACGACATCGTCCGCAACCAGCTCGACAAGCAGCACGCCGGTTCCCAGCAGCTCGCCAGCAGCGAATTCACGCCGTCGGTTTTCAAGAAATTTCCGCAACGCATCCCGAAGGAAATCACGCCGGAGTTTGTCCGCGACGAAGTTGCCGCTGGCCGCGCCATCATTCCGGTGAACATCAATCATCCGGAAAACGAGCCGATGATCATCGGCCGTAATTTCCTCGTGAAGATCAATTCGAACATTGGCAACTCCGCTGTCGCGTCGAGCATCGAGGAGGAAGTCGAAAAGATGCGCTGGTCCATCAAGTGGGGTGCGGACACCGTCATGGATTTGTCCACCGGCAAGAACATCCACGCCACGCGCGAATGGATCCTGCGCAACTCGCCCGTGCCTATCGGCACCGTCCCGATTTATCAGGCGCTCGAAAAGGTCAACGGCCGCGCCGAAGACCTCACGTGGGAACTCTTCCGCGACACGCTCATCGAACAGGCCGAGCAGGGCGTGGATTATTTCACCATTCACGCCGGCGTGCTCCTGCGCTTTGTGCCCATGACGGCGAGCCGCATGACGGGCATTGTTTCGCGCGGCGGCAGCATCATGGCCAAGTGGTGCCTTGCGCATCACAAGGAGAATTTCCTCTACACCCACTGGGACGACATCTGCGACATCATGGCCGCGTATGACGTTTCGTTCTCCATCGGCGATGGACTACGTCCAGGGTCAATAGCCGACGCGAATGACCGCGCGCAGTTCGGCGAACTCGAAACGCAGGGCGAACTCACCAAGCGCGCATGGGCCAAGGGTGTGCAGGTCATGAACGAAGGTCCCGGCCACGTGCCCATCCACATGATCGAGGAGAACATGGTGAAACAGCTCGAATGGTGCGGCGAAGCGCCGTTTTACACGCTCGGACCGCTCACCACGGACATCGCGCCCGGCTACGACCACATCACCAGCGGCATCGGCGCGGCGATGATCGGTTGGTATGGCTGCGCGATGCTCTGCTATGTCACGCCCAAGGAACACCTCGGCCTGCCGAATAAGAAAGACGTGAAAGACGGCGTCATCACCTACAAGATCGCGGCGCATGCGGCGGACCTGGCCAAGGGCCATCCCGGCGCGCAATACCGAGACAACGCCATCTCCAAGGCGCGCTTTGAATTCCGCTGGGAAGATCAATTCAACCTCGCCCTCGACCCCGTGACCGCGCGCGAGTTCCACGACGAAACGCTGCCGCAGGATGGCGCCAAGACCGCGCACTTCTGCTCCATGTGCGGCCCGCACTTCTGTTCCATGAAGATCACCGAAGACGTCCGCAAATACGCCGCTGAACAAGGCATCGCCGAGGAAGAGGCGTTGAAAAAAGGCATGGAAGCGAAGTCGAAGGAGTTTGCCGACAAGGGCAGCGAGCTTTACGCGAAGGCGTAGTTTTGCGATGAACTCCTCCTCCCAGGATTTTCTGCACCATCTTGCCGAGTTGCGCGAGCGGATGCTGCATCCGACGGATTACGAAAAGGCGGTGCATTATTTTTTGGAGGAATTCGCGGGTGACCAGGCATTCGTCAAGGCATCGAATGTGGATTCTATGCCACATCTGGTCGCGGTGTTGGGGCGCGTTGCCTCCAAGGCCATCGGACGGCAGGTGGAAATTGAGGGTGCGCTGGTGTCGAATCTGCGCGCGCACCGATTCATCCACGGCAACGCGCAGGCGGACGGGCGCATTGTGTTGTTCTTCTATTTTCAGGAGGGCAACACCGGTATGATGATGCTGATTCCGGGTGTTCGTGCTGAAGGGGACGTCGCTCGCTTCCATCTCACCGGCGGACTGACTGATCCGCAGAAAAATTGAGGCTCTGCCAACAAAATGACCCTGGAGATGCGCAATAAACTGGCTCGCGAACCTTTTGAGGAAAATATCAGAAAAGTCAGCCAACTCCTTCGGTTGGTTAAAACTTTTCCGCGCCATCAAAAATTCAAACAGCGTCGTAGGCCGTCGCCATAACTAATGCCAGCGACCACGCCAACAATTTATCTGATTGCCGGCTGCAACGGCGCGGGCAAGACCACTTTTGCGCGCGAATTTCTCTTGAAGGAAATCGGCTGCTCGAACTTTCTGAATGCCGACTATCTCGCTCTCGGCCTCTCGCCGTTGTCGCCGGAAATCGCAGCGATGAAAGCGGGACGGTTGCTACTTGCGGAATTCAAATCACTGGTCGCACGGCGGGAAACGTTTGCCGTGGAAAGCACCTTGAGCGGACTCACCTACCTGCGGTTGTTGCGGGCGGCGCAGCGGCGCGGTTTCCGGGTTTACATCCATTTCCTCTGGCTCCCCAAGCCCGCCCATGCCATCGCCCGCGTGCGCGAGCGCGTGAAGAAGGGCGGCCACAATGTTCCCGTGGCGGACATCCGGCGGCGGTTCGCGCGCGGTCTTCGGCATTTCGTTCGCGACTATGCGCCGCTGGCCGACCGCTGGGCGCTTTGGGGCAACCTGCTGAACCCGCCGGAACTGCTCGCGGATTCCCGCACTTGCACATCCGTGGAATTGCAGCGTATCCTTTTGCCATGAGCGCCGGACGTAAAATCAAAACGCAAGACGACTTCATTGCGCCGGCCCGCCGCGCCTTGCGCCGTGCTGCGCGCCGGGTTCGCACGGAAAATCTTCGCCTGGGTCTGCCATTGATTGCGGTGAAGAATGGCAAGCCAGTGGCAAAACCTGCATGAACACCGAAGACGTCCGCAAATACGCCGCTGAACAAGGCATCGCCGAGGAAGAGGCGCTGAAGAAGGGAATGGAAGAGAAGTCGAAGGAGTTCGTGGAAAAGGGCGCGGAGGTTTACGCGAAGGCGTGAACGTTCTGTTGAGGGGACTCCAATAAAAGGTTTTTCCCGCGAGGAGCTTGAAGCTGAAATGGCGTTGAGATTTCTCGCGCGAGCTAATCCACCGCCAATTTTGTTTCGTTATCGTCGTCCATCTGATTGGACGATTGATGAGATTTCTAAACAGGAACTATATGCGGCAACCTCCCAAGAGTAAAATGATCCGTTTGAGTGCCGCGCTCCCGTGGTTTGGAACATGGAGCAGTTGAGGAAGCAGTTTATTCAGCATGCTCCGGTATTTGGGATTCCGCCTAAAAAAGCGGCAGAGGAATTTGATTCAACCGGCGATTGGAGCTTGAAAAGATTGTTAGAAAAATGGGAGGCAACAAGGGCGCAAACGCGAATCGTCTGTTTTTCAGCAAAGCCTGATTCAATTCGGATGTGGTCATATTACGCACAAGCTTATGAAGGGATTTGCGTAGGCTATGACACATCAAGGCGTCCTTTCTGGGTAGCGCAAAAAGTGAAATGTCAGAATCCCGACAATCCATTTGACGTGATTGCAGCTTCTGCAAACGACCCAACCTCGATTTCTGACAATATAACGTGTCGAAAATCCGCTGAGTGGGAATTTGAGCAGGAATATCGAGTGGCTTCTGATCTCAGAGATATTCGATTGATACCCTTTGAGGCCTCGGCCATCAAAGAAATTCGATTGGGTGCGCGCATAAAGGCGGAGTTCAAAGACAGAGTGATGGAGGTGGTCAAACATCTCCCCCATCCGATTATGTGGCGTTGTTCGCCGCGCTGGGCAGCAAGCATCGCTGGCCGATTATCGAGCTGCTGGCGGATGGCACGCCGCGCACGGCCACGGACGTGGCGGCATTTTTGAAGCGCGACTTCGACGGCGTGAGCAAGCATTTGCGGTTGATGTGGCGGGCGGGCGCGGTGCAGGCGGAACGGGGCGAAGATCGCCGGCTTTTGTTTTTCTCCATCCCCTCAGAATGGCGGCGCAACCCGGGCGAAATCAATTTCGGTCTTGCCACCGTGCGTCTGGCGTCGGTGAAGCAGGCACCGGGAAAGGATTGAAATATTTGAGCAGCCGCATTTAAAAACCGTTGTCCACCAAACAACCGGAAGAACTGCTCGGCGCGTTACCGAGATGGGCGGCGGGCTTTACGCGAAAGCGTGAGGATCACGCCGGTTTTTTCTGATCAGCCAAAATCTCCTGTTCCGCGGCGATGAGCGCTTCGCGCATGGCGGAGGCATCGGGGGCGGCGCGGAGTTGCTCGAGCACCTTCGTCTTCATCGCCAGCATACACAACCGGGCAATCGTGTGCAGATGCAGGCGGTCATCCTGGCAGCAGATCAGGAAGAACAGTTGAGTCGGCTCGCCGTCGGGCGCGCCGAAATGGATGGTTTGAACCGACCGACCCACAACAATGAATGAAGTTTCAAACAGGTAAGGTTCCAGCGTGCGCACATGCGGCAGCGCGAACCCGCCCGGCATGGCGGTGGAGCATAATGCTTCCCGCGCCTCCAGACTGTCGAACAAAGTTTTCGGGTCGTTGAGCAGACCGGTCTGGTCGGCCAAGGCCACGAGATCGCGCAGGATGGAAGGTTTGGTCTTGGAAGTCATGGCGGCATCCATGCCGGTGGCGGCAAGCATCTCCGGCAGAATGGCCTCGTGCGGCAGGATGGCGTGCGTCCGGAGCGTGGATTTATCGTGATACGCCGCCAGCCGTTCACGCGTGAAACCCATGATGCGGCGCGAAGCCCATTCATCAATCTCGCCCTTGCGGAAGAGCAGCCGGTGGCCGCGCCGTTCAAAGGGGATCTCGTGAGCTTTGACCCGTTGCTCGATGTCCGCCGGCGTGAGGTTCAGGTAATCCGCGACGGCATCCACATTAAATAATCGAAAGAGCATAAATATGTTTTCCTTCACCGGGGTTTATCCCGGACGATCAAGGCACGGACATTTCCAATGCCATTGATATTTTCATGGAAATAAACCATACGCCTGCGCCGCGGGGAAACAAATCAAAACGCACAGCCGCCAATCCACCCGCCGGTAATTTTCCCGCTTGACATGCAACCATATGGTTGCATATTGTGAAGCGTGATGGATGCAGTCTTCAAAGCCCTGGCGGACGAAAGCCGGCGAAAGCTGCTGGACCAGCTGCATAAGAGCAGCGGCCAGACGCTCGGCGAGTTGGGCGCGCACCTCGATATGACGCGGCAGGCGGTCACCAAGCACCTGCAGCTGCTTGAGGACGCGAACCTCGTCACCGTAGTTTGGCGCGGGCGCGAGAAGCTGCACTATCTCAATCCGGTGCCGATTTACGAGATCACGGAGCGCTGGATTGATAAATACGAACGCCACCGCCTTCAGGCGCTCGGCGATTTGAAGAAAGGTCTCGAACAAACCAAAACCAACAAGAAAGGATAAGTCATGCAAAAACCTAAATTAGTTTACACCACCTATATCCGCTCGACGCCGAAAAAAGTTTGGGACGCGATTATCAAACCCAAATTCACCCGCCAGTATTGGGGCGGTCTCGCAAACATCTCAGACTGGAAGAAAGGTTCGACCTGGGACATGGCGACGGCGGACAAAAAACCGGAAGTCTATACCACCGGCAAAGTTTTGGAGAGCAATCCACCCAAGCGCCTCGTATTGTCATGGATTGACCCGGAAAATCTCAAAGACCAATCGCGCGTCACATATGAGATTGAAGTCATCAAGGATGCGGTGTGCCTAACAGTGACGCATGACCAATTCAAGGCCGGTTCGACAATGCCCGGCAGGGTTAACGGGGGCTGGCCGCGCGTGCTCTCCAGCCTGAAATCCTTCCTGGAAACCGGCAAAGGTCTCGCCGCCGCGAATTGCAAATGACGGCTTTAAAGCCTGCCCGAAAGTAAAACCACCGCCAACGTGGCGTTGGCTTGACGGCAGGCTTGTATTTTTCTGAATCTGCACGAACGTGGATTGAAAATAAAACCATGAACACACCTCGCATCCTCGCATTCGGCGGCAGCCTGCGTCGCGATTCCTTCAACCAAAAGCTTGCCGCCGTCGCCGCGGCCGGTGCCCGCGCGGCGGGCGCGGAAGTGACGCTGATCGCCCTGCGCGATTATCCCCTGCCCGTCTTCGATCAGGATTTGGAAGATGCAAACGGCCTGCCGGACGCGGCCAAGAAATTGAAATCGCTTTTCCGCGAACACCACGGGCTGCTCATCGCGTCGCCGGAATACAACAGCAGCATCACCGCCGCGCTTAAGAATGCCATCGACTGGGTCTCGCGGGCGGAGACCGATGACGAGCCACCGCTGGCGGCTTTCACTGGCAAGACCGCCGTCCTCTGCGCGGCTTCGCCAGGCGCGCTGGGCGGATTGCGCGGGCTGGTAACCGTCCGCTCCATCCTCGGCAACCTAGGCGTCACAGTGCTGCCCGACCAGGTTGCAGTGAGTAAGGCGCATGAGGCGTTCAAGACGGACGGTTCGCTCGCGGAGGAGAAACAGGCCGCCAAAGTCAAAAAACTCGGCACGCAACTCGCGCAGCACCTAGCCAAGATGCTCGCCTGAGGCGCGGTCAATTCGGTTTTCCACGGCGAACCTGAAGGGAGAATCGCTTTAGGATATATCCACGCGCTCCGCCCGGATGCGATGGCTCAAGGAACTCGCCGGCCTGAGCGACCGCCGGGGTTTACGCCCCGAGCGCCAGCCAACTGAAGGCGACAGAATAAACGCGGGTCTCCCGCCAAGTGGCGAGCTCGGCGATGAAGCCGGTACCGGTGATTTCCGCGGCGGTGAGGGTGAGGCGGCTGGCATCGCGCTGGTCGAGGTCGAAGCCGGTCAAGCCGAGGTGGACGACGGGCGGCGCGTCAAACGGCGCACTGAAATAGACCGCAAAGCGCAGGACGCGGATTTGATCGTGAGCTTCGGTCGGAGGCGTAGCGAGAGACCAGCCTTCGGTGAGCGTGCCGACTTGCACGGTGGCGGAAAGAGCTTTCCAGGATTGCATAAAAATTTTCAATCAAAGGGGTTAAGGTTTCTCCTTGGCTGCGGCAGCGGTGGCCGCTCGCAGCGACCTGAGAGTTAAATCAGGCCGGGCACGAACGCAAGTCTGCAGTGGGAAAAGCGTCTTGGTATCCGACCGACCGGCACAGTCGCCCAAGGAACTCGCGGCGGGCAGTGACTGCCGAAGAGTTGAGTCTTCCGGTCAGCCCCAAGCCGCTAGAATCGCTTCCGCCTTCACGACTTGTTCCGGCGAGCCGGTGAAGTTGAATTTGAATTTTCCGGACTGGCGGGTGACGAGAACTTTGATGGTGTCCAAGCCGTTGGTGATCATCCGGAAGCGGAGTTGTTTGTTGATTTCGCGGAATCCGTGTTGTTGAAGGCTATTGCTCATGCTTAAGCTTCAGTGCGGGGCGGTCGCATAGCAATGTTAAACGCCGTTTGTTTTGGGAGAGGGCGGACGGTCAAGCCGCGCCGCAAACCAGAAGCCCTTTGCGAGCGGCGTTGCAAACTGCTATCACGCGGGAGAAGACCGGCCGGGCCAAACGCCGCGCTCCTCATTTCAATTTTGCCGCGACAAACTGCGCCAACTTCTGCGCGTCGGCATTGAACAGCCGGATGCCTTCGGCGGTTTTCTCCGTGGCCATCGCGTTTTCGTTGAAGAGCCAGCGGAACTTCTTTTCGTCCAGCGGCAGGTTCTCAATTTTGGATTCACGCGCGATTTCGGGGCTTAATTTCCGAGGGAGCGGCGCGGCAGATTTCTGCAGTTCCGCCAGCAGGTTCGGACTGATAGTCAGCAGGTCGCAGCCGGCGAGTTCCTGAATTTCGCCGACATTGCGGAAGCTCGCGCCCATCACCTCGGTCGCGTGGCCGAACTTTTTATAATAGGCATAAATCTCCTTCACCGACAGGACGCCGGGATCTTCGGCGGGCGCAAACTCTTTTTTCTCCTTTGCCTTATACCAGTCCATGATGCGGCCGACGAACGGCGAAATCAGCTTCACCTTCGCCTCGGCGCACGCCACCGCCTGCGCGAGCGAGAAGAGCAGCGTGAGGTTGCAGTTGATGCCGTCGCGCTGAAGAATATCCGCCGCGCGAATGCCTTCCCACGTCGAGGCGATCTTGATGAGGATGCGCTCGCGCGCGATGCCATGCTGCCGGTAAAGCTCGATGAAATGGCGCCCCTTGGCGACAAGCGCGTCGGTGTCGAACGACAGGTCCGCATCCGTTTCGGTGGAGACGCGGCCGGGAACAATCTTCAAAATTTCCAAGCCGAACAAAACGGTCAAATCGTCGAGCACGTGCGCCAGCAGTTCTTGGCCGCTGAACTTGGCCTGGTTGTCGGCGACGGCCTGGTCCACGAGGAACTGATATTCCGGCATCTGCGCGGCCTTGAGGATGAGCGACGGATTGGTGGTGGCGTCCCGCGGCGCGAATTGTTTGAGCGAGGCGAAATCGCCGGTGTCGGCGACGACGACGGTGAACTGCTTGAGCTGCTCCAGTTGGGTGTTCATAAAGTTTGGTGCTATCAAAAATACGCCGGCGGCGGCCATTGGCAAATCCTAAACTTCAAGATAAACAAATCTATCAAGCGACTGCCGCCGAGAGAACATTTTGACACCGGGCCGGCAGCGCGTAAGATTCCCGCGAATTTCTTATGCCCACATATTATCTGGCCTGTGACCTCGGCGCGGACAGCGGCCGCCTCATGCTCGGCACGCTCGACGCCGGGAAAGTTTCCGTCGAGGAAATCCACCGGTTTCCCACCGGCGCAACCAAAGTTTCCGGCGCGCTGCACTGGGAATTTGACCGGCTGCTGAACGAGCTGAAGGCCGGCCTTAAAAAAGCCGCCGCCAAAAACCTGCCCATCGCCAGCATCAGCACCGATTCGTGGGGCGTGGACTATGTGCTCTACGACGACCGCGGCCTGCCGATGCTGCCGGTGTGGTGCTACCGCGATTCGCGCACGGCGCAAGGCGTCGAGATCGTGAAGGAAAAAGTCGAGTGGCCGGTGATTTACGCCGAGACGGGCATCCAGTTCATGGCGCTCAACACCCTTTACCAGATCGTCACCGAGCCGCCGGAACGGCTGGCCAAGGCGAAGCACCTGCTGCTAATCGGCGACGCCGTCAACTTTTTCTGCTCCGGCGTCGCGCGCAACGAGGTTTCCAACGCCAGCACCACGCAGCTTTATAATCCGACTTACAAACGCTGGTCCAAACGCCTGTTCACCGCGCTCGGACTGCGCGAAGAAATGTTTGCGCCCATCTGTCCGTCCGGGACGAAGCTTGGACCGCTAAAGAAAAATCTGGCCACAGAAACCGGCCTACCGCAAATCGAAGTGGTCGCCAGTTGCTCGCACGACACCGGCGCAGCGGTCGCCGCCGTACCTGCGACCGGCGAGAACTGGGCGTATTTGAGTTCGGGCACGTGGTCGCTCATGGGCGTGGAAAAGCCGCAGCCGGTCATCAACGAACAGAGCCGCAACCTCGGCTTCACCAATGAAATCGGCTACGGCGATACCACGCGCCTGCTCAAGAACATTGTCGGCCTCTGGCTCATCCAGGAATCGCGCCGCTACTGGGCAAAAATGGGGAAGAAAATGGAGTTTTCCGAGCTGGAAAAACTGGCGGTGGCCTCCGCCCCGTTCGTCTCGCTCATCAATCCCGACGACCCGCGCTTCCTGAGTCCCGATGATATGCCGAAGAAGATCGCCGATTTCTGCCGCGAAACCGGCCAGCCCGTGCCGGCCAGCATCGGCGCGTGCGTGCGGTGCATTTATGAAAGCCTGGCGCTGTTTTACCGCGTCACCCTGCGGCGCACCGAGCGGCTCATCGGCAAAAAGATCGAGCGGCTGCACATTGTCGGCGGCGGCAGCAAGGATGCCACACTGAATCAGTTCACCGCCAACGCGCTGAAAGTTCCCGTGCTCGCCGGCCCGACGGAATGTGCCGCACTTGGCAACATTCTGGTGCAGGCCATCGCACTCGGCCATCTGGAATCGCACGAAGCGGCGCGCGAGATGGTGAGGAATTCCTACGAGCTGAAAAACTTCACGCCGCAGGACGCCGCGGAATGGGACGCCGCCGCCGCGCGGTTTGAAAAGCTGGTGAACTGAAATTCAGCCGGCAGCGAGCTGTTTGTTCATCTGCCGGATGCGTTCGGCGAGAACTTTCATGACGTGCGTGGCGAAAAACGGATTTTGCTGGATCAGGAAATGGAACCGGCGCTGGTCAATCTTCACCACTTTGGCGGGTTCCCTGGCAATCACAGTGGCCCCGCGCGGGGCGTGGTCGATCAAGGCCATTTCGCCGATGATAGCACCGCGCGTGGAGGTTTCGACCACCTTATCGCCGACGCGAATTTCCAACGCCCCTTCGAGGACAACAAACATAGCATCGCCGACGTCGCCGGCCTGAAACAGAACTTCGCCGGGCGCGAGGCTGGTTGTTTCGGTCTGATGGGAAAACAATTCCGCTGGATTCACGCGATCATGATTGGGCAAGCCAGCGATGACTTCAAGTTACGAATGTGTGACAAAACGGCGGCGGGCAGGTTTCAGGCCCGGTTTTCAAACAGGCTCGGCGCGGTCTGGCGGGCGAGTTCCTGGCAGCGGGCGTAAATTTCGGAAGGCGACTCGCATTGCAGCGCGAACTCGGCCAGCTTGCGGGATTCCTCGTGCTTGATACGGCGGATGATGTATTTGACGGAATCAATGGCCGAGGGCGCGGCGCTCAATTCATCCACGCCGAGGCCGAGCAACAGCGGCGCGAGCACGGGGTCACCGGCGATTTCGCCGCAGACGCCGGCCCAGTGGCCGTGAGCGTGCGCGGCGTCCACCGTCATCTTGATGAGCCGGAGGATGGCCGGGTGCGTCGGCTCGTAAAGATGCGAAACCTTTTCGTTCGTGCGGTCGGCAGCGAGCGTGTATTGGATCAAGTCGTTCGAGCCGATGCTGAAAAATTTAACTTTCTTCGCCAGCGCATCCGCGACGAGCGCGGCGGACGGGATTTCAATCATCGCGCCGATTTGGAGGTCTTCGTCGAACGGGATATTTTCGGCGCGGAGCTCAGCCCGGCATTTTTCGACGTGGGCGTTGGCCTGGTTCAGTTCGTCCAGGCCGGAAATCATCGGATACATCAGCTTGATGTTGCCCTCAGCGCTGGCGCGAAGGATGGCGCGGAGCTGGGCGCGGAACATTTCGGGCTGCGCGAGACAGAACCGGATCGCGCGCCAGCCGAGAAAGGGATTCATCTCCTGGGCGAGCTGGAGCTGCGAGGAAAATTTGTCGCCGCCGAGGTCGAGCGTGCGGATGATGACGGGCTGCGGCTTCAGCGCGGCGGCCACCTCGCGATAGACTTTGTATTGCTCCTCCTCGGTCGGCAGGCTTTCGCGGTTGATGAACAGAAATTCCGTGCGGAACAAGCCAACGCCTTCCGCGCCGTGAGCAAGGACGGCAGGAACATCATGTTGATCCTCGATGTTCGCGGACAGATGAATGGATTTGCCGTCGAGCGTGACGGCGGGCTGGTGCTGAATTTCGCGAAGCTTTTCGCCGAGCGACGCCTTGATCTTGGCAAGCTGGCCGTATTCAAACAGCGTCTGGTCGGTGGGATTGACGATGACGGTGCCGTTGTAGCCGTCGAGCAACGCATAATCGCCGGTCTCCAGCTCCTCGCTGATATCCTGCGCGCCGACCACGGCGGGGATGTCCAGCGAGCGCGCCAGGATCGCGGTATGCGAGGTCTTGCCGCCGACATCGGTGACAAAGCCGAGCACAAAATTCCGGTCAAGCTGCGCGGTGGTGGACGGGCTTAAATCGTGGCCGACGAGAATGCAGGGTTCGGTAAGATGCCGCAGGTCAAGCTGCTGCTTGGCGTTGAGCAGATTGTCCAGGACGCGGCTGGTGAGGTCGCGCAAGTCGGCGGCGCGTTCGCGGAGATATTCGTCCTCGACGGCCTCCAGCACGGCGATGTAGCGGTCGGACGCGGTGTGAAAGGCGTAGTCGGCGTTGGCTTTCTGTTCGCGGATGATCTTAATGACCTCCTCGATGAGCACGCGGTCCTCCAGCATCAGCAGGTGGGCGTCAAAAATGTCCGCCTCGGAGGAACTCATCGTGTCGGCCACGCGGCGCTGGATATCGGTGATCTGCTGGCGGGTGCGGACGAGGGCATGCTCGAACCGTTTGACTTCCGGCACCACGGCATCGGGATTCAGCTCGCGCTTGACGATGGCATGGCGGGCGCGGTGCAGGACAATGACTTTCCCGCGGCAAACACCTGCCGAAACAGCGATGCCGCGATACACCTTTTCGCCTTTGATATGCCCGGACATGAACTTGAGGGAGAAATAACCGAGACGCCCACCGATGAAAAGCAATTACCGATTAAAAATCCAATTATTTTTCAACGCCAACAAAAAAGCCCGCGCGCGGCGGGCGGGGGGAAATTTCAAATGTGAAATTGCCGGATCAGGCGCGTTCCATGTATTTGCCGGTGCGCGTGTCAATACGGATTTTCTCGCCGGTCTTGATGAACAGCGGGGCCTGCACAGTGATGCCGGTTTCGCAGATGACAGCCTTCTGGACATTGTTCGCGGAATCGCCGCGGATGCCTTCCGGCGCGTCGGTCACGGTCAGGGTCACGCTGGCGGGAATTTCCACCGTCACGGCTTTTTCCTCGACGAAGGTCACGGTGACTTCGCCGTTTTCCACGAGGTAATTTTTGGCATCGCCCACCAGTTCAGCCGCGAGCGTCACGGTTTCGTAATTTTCCGGATCGGTGAAAACATAATCCGCGCCGTCCTTGTAGCTGTATTCCATCTTGGTGGTCATCATGGGGACCGCCTCGATTTTCTCCGTGGAACTGAGGCGGATGTCCGAGGACTTGCCGGTGCGGATGCTGCGGAGCGAGGCTTGCACGAAAGCGCGCAGGTTGCCGGGCGTCCGGTGCTGAAAATCCAACACCACACAGATATCACCGTTGTAATTGATCGCCATACCGCGGCGGAGGTCGTTTGCTGTTGCCATAAAATGTGGTCGCTAATTAAATGTTACGAAATGAGCCGCACACCATAGCCGAAAAAAAGGGGAAGGCAAGACGCTTTTACGTTAATCTTCAGGAATCCTTGACACCACAAAGCTTTGTGTGCTACAAAAGACGAGCCACAATAAGCAGTGGTTTTATGCGTTGCCCCAAGTGCGGATGTCAGGAAGACAAAGTCATTGACTCGCGCGCCTCCCGAGAAGGCGCGACCATCCGACGCCGCCGCGAATGTTCCGCCTGCAATCACCGTTTCACGACCTACGAAGAAGTTGAGCACGAAGGCCTCATGGTTTTGAAGCGCGACGGCCGGCACGAGGAATTTTCCCGCGAAAAACTGCTTTCCGGCATCCGCAAAGCCTGCCAGAAAAGGCCAGTTTCGCCGAAAGCGATGGAAGACCTCGTGGACCATATCGTCGCCTCCGTCACCGGCAAGTTTGAAGCCGAAGTCCCCGGCGAATTCATCGGCACCATGGTCATGGACGGCCTGCGCGAAATTGATTCCGTGGCGTATGTCCGCTTCGCCAGCGTCTATCGCCGGTTTCAGGAAGCCACCGATTTTGTGGACGAAGTCCAGAAACTGGAGGCTGCCCGATGATTGCGCTCCACACCGACTGCCTGCTCTTCCGGCTCGTCAACGGCGAAAGCGTCCCCTGCTCGGCAGACATGATCATGGTTGAAATCGTGGGCGAGGCCCATGATTTCCTCGATCCCGAAACGCTGAAGCACGCCGCCGCCAGCGTATTTCATTATTTCAAAGTCGAACTGGCGCGCGAAATGGTCACCGTCGGCGAATTTTCCCTCGCGCTCGAAAAAGTCCTTGGCCACCTTGGCTACACGCTCCACGCCAGCAGCCCCGGCGGCCGGCCCGGCGAAATCAGCGACACCGACCTCGCCCGGCTCGTCAGCGAAACTGGCGACAGCCTGGAGCTGTTTTTCTTCCCACGCCTGCGCGACGAACTGCGCATCCAACTCCGACAGTCGCCGCGCGTCGTGCGCTTTCGCGGGTTGCGCGGCTGCGTGAAACAGATTGCCGGCGCGCAACGCTGGAGCCACCGCTGCGAACGGCTGGAGGACCAGATCATTTCCTTCCTCCGCGAATGTCTCAACGCCGAAACCGCCCAGCCCGACTGCGCGCTGGTGGTGGAATAAGTTTATAAGCTCCCTGATTTTTAACCGCGAAACACACGAACTACGCGAACCCAAAATCCGAATTTAATTTGTCCCGTCCTTTCGCGTATTTGGCGTATTTCGCGGTTAAAATGTTATGAGCAAGACCCTGTTTGAAAAAATCGTCGCGCGCGAAATCCCCGCGCAAATCGTGTTTGAAGACGACCTCGTCCTCGCGATCCGCGACATCCATCCGCAGGCGCCGGTGCACGTCCTGATTTTTCCGAAGCAGCCCGTGCCGCGCATCGCCGAGGCGCAGCCGGCGGATCACAAGCTGCTCGGCCACCTGCTGCTCAAGGCCGCCGAAGTGGCGGACAAGGCGGGTTTGAAAAAAGGCGGCTACCGGCTGGTCATCAACAATGGCGCGGACGGCGGCGAAACCGTGCCGCACCTGCACTGCCACATCCTTGGCGGACGCAAGCTGGCTTGGCCGCCAGGTTGACAATTCCCTATTTCCGCCGCTTTGGCTGGACAAAGGTTTTTACCAAAAGCAAAGTCGAAACCATGAAGCCGCGAATTTCCAATCGCAAGACCGCAGCGATGACGTTGGTCGAAGCGGTGGTGGTCATTTTCACCATTGGAACATTGGTGATGTTTCTTCTGCCGGCGTTGGTGGGTCATCCGCATCATCATTCAATGATGAATTGCGTCAATATTCAGAAACAAGTGGGAATCTCATATCGAATTTGGGCCGATGACCACAATGAAAAATATCCAATGGAAGTTTCCATCGCCGATGGCGGCGTTAAAGAACTCCTGGCTGGACCTGATGCTTGGAAAACCTTCCAGGTAATGTCCAATCAATTGAACACGCCCAAAATCCTCTTTTGCCCACAAGATATTACGCATGCCAGGGCAGCCACCAATTTTGGCGATGACCTAAAAAACAAAATCAGCTACTTCATCGGCTGGGACGCCGCAGTTACCAGCGCAAATGTTCTGTTGGCTGGCGACGACAATTTCCTCATCAACAATGCGCCGGTCACGCCCGGCTGGTTGGAACTAACCACCAACACGTCCATTGCTTGGGAGGCTTCCCGCCATGTTTCGGTCGAAACCGTAGGATGGTTTTTCAAAAAGAAGACGGACTCCGGATACCTTGTAATTGGAGATGGCAGCGTTCAAGAGTTAAATAATTCACAATTGCTTGAACAAATCAAACAAACCGGCCTCGCCATCAACCGCCTGGCGATTCCGTAATTTGTGTTTCCTCTGTGTCCATCTGTGGCGAAAAACTTTCCGCTTTTGCCCGCGCTCCGCAAAACCTAGACTGCGCCCATGACTTTGCCCGGATTTCCCATCGCCCGGCCGCGCCGGTTGCGGACTTCGCCCGCGCTGCGCCGGCTCGTGGCGGAAACGTCGCTGAATATTTCTTCGCTCGTGCTGCCGCTGTTCGCCCGCAGCGGCAAGAAATTGCGCCGACCGGTGGACGCCATGCCCGGCGTCTTTCAACTTTCACCGGATGAAATCGTGCGCGAGGCGGTGGCGGCGCATGCACTCGGCATCCCGGCGGTTCTGCTCTTCGGCATTCCCGACAAAAAAGACGTCAAGGCCAGCGGCGCTTACGCTAAAAACGGCATCGTGCAGCAAACGGTGCGGCGGCTGAAAAAGGAACTGCCGACGCTGCTCGTCATCACCGACGTTTGCCTCTGCGAATATATGGCGCACGGCCATTGCGGCATCGTCCACGGCGGAAAAGTTTTGAACGATCCCACGCTCAAGCTGCTGGCCCAGACGGCGGCGAGCCATGCGGAAGCCGGCGCGGACATCATTGCGCCGAGCGACATGATGGACGGCCGCGTTCGCGCCATCCGCGCCGAGCTAGACAACGAAGGCTTTGCCGACACGCCGATCATGAGCTACGCGGCGAAGTTTGCGTCGGCATTTTACGGCCCGTTCCGCGAGGTGGCCGAGTCCGCGCCGGCATTCGGCGACCGGCGCAGCTACCAAATGGACGCCGCGAATGCCAACGAGGCGCTGCGCGAAGTGGCGTTGGACATCCAGGAAGGCGCGGACATGGTCATGGTAAAACCGGCGCTGGCGTATCTGGACATCATTCACCGCGTGAAAAGGGAATTCGGCCTGCCCACCGCCGCCTACGCCGTGAGCGGCGAACACGCGATGATCAAGGCCGCCGCCGCCAACGGCTGGATTGACGAGCGCGGCGTGACGTTGGAAAGTCTGCTGGCGATGCGCCGGGCCGGCGCGGATATTTTGATCACCTACGCGGCGATGGACGTGGCGCGGTGGCTGAAAACAGCCTGAATTTAATCGTCAGCATCATTCTAATCGCCCAACCATTTTGACCCATATCCCGAAGTTCAAACCGGATCCCATTCCCTAGGGCCTGTTAACACTAATTGACAATTACTAGGTTTAAGGCATTCTTGTTGGGCAAATGGAGCTAACCGAGAGCCAGTTTCAGCGCATTGCTGATTGCTTGCCACGCCAGCGCGGCAACGTCGGCATCACCAATTTGCAACTGCTTAACGCCTTGCTGTATGTGGTGGAGCATGGTTGTAAATGGCGCGGTTTGCCGAAGCATTTTGGCAATTGGCATACCATCTATACGCGGATGAACCGCTGGAGCAAGGCGGGCGTTTTGGATCGGGTCTTTGCCCGGCTGCAAGCGGAACAAATCTTGGCCATCCACATCGAACATGTGTGTTTGGATAGCACAACCATCAAAGTCCACCCCGACGGCACTGGGGCGCTAAAAAAAACGGCCCGCAGGCCATCGGTCGCTCGCGGGGTGGATGCACCACCAAAATTCATCTGGTTGCCGCAAATGACCGGTGTGCGTTGATGTTGAAACTGTCGCCAGGCCAGGCGGGGGATGCCCCGCACGGACGGGAGTTGCTGGAAGCTGGCGGACCGGTGCCAACCGGCTGCTATTTGATCATGGATAGCGCCTATCAAGGTGATGAAACGCTTCGATTGGCGCATGAACTGGGCTATACTCCGGTGGTGCCACCCAATCCCCGGCGGTCAGCTCCGTGGCCGCTGGATCGGGTGGTTTATCGGCGACGAAACCAAATCGAACGCCTGTTTCGCCGACTCAAAGCCTATCGCCGCGTCTTTTGTCGGTTCGACAAACTCGACATTCTGTTCCTGGGCTTCATCGTCCTGGCCCTGATTGTCGAAGCTCTACGCATTAGTGTTAACAGGCTCTAGGGGAATTCGGATTAAACCTGAGCCTGCGGAGGCAACGAGGTTCCGGGTTTTGTAGGGAATGGTATGGGTTGAAACGATTTTTTGGGGTCGCGCGAAGGACGCGAAGAAAACCGAAGGAAGACTATCTTTTCTCTTTGCCGCCTTCGCGCACTGCGAGTGAAACATACCACTACCAAACTTTGCCGTTTCTTTACCAGGCCGCGGGCAAACTTTTGTAAGTGCTTGATAGAGCATCCGGAATTTTACCTTTTCCTTGTCATTTTTCTTTTTTTGGAGGTGGTAAAGCCGGAGGGCAACATGACCAAAGATGACCAAAGATGACTAAAAAAACGCCCCGGTCAGAATGGCTAAACTCTATTCATTTTGCCGTAGACAGGATCGCAAAGCGGCACCGCGCGGTGCGACGTGACCAAGGGGTGGCACCGATGGACCAATGCAGAACACTCGGAGGTTGACCAAGTCGGGATAGGCAGAGGGATGAGGACCGATTATGTGGAACCTCCTGACTTCGGCTGCAACGCCCATGTTGAGCCTCCTACCGGCGGCGGAGAACGAGCGACAGGAATGGTACCTTAATTTTATTATGTCAAAGAACGCGGCTCAAAACTTAATTCCACCAGCCGCCGGGGATATATTTGTATAGTATAAATAATAATACACAATGTCAAATGAAAGTTTTAGGTGATTAGGTTCTTCATAAACAATGGGGATTGAGCGCGTCACTCCGGTCGCGCCGGTCTTGGCAGACGGCCACCATTACCAACGCATGCGTTCGGCAGTCAGAGGTCGGGCCGCCCCACCAGCTTTGTTATCATGGTTTGTCAAAGGCATAAACCCGAAGTTTTTCATCAGATCCGGTGGAATCCCTGGTTGGCTCGCAATAGGACAGTTTTTCGCAACCGGCGAGAAATCGGGACCGGCAAAGCCCGATAAAACCGGCAACCATGCTAGCAGTGTAAATTCATCGGAATGCAATGGGATAAGCCGATGGCAAAATTTCAGTTAGAGCCGCGCACCCTGGGGGAAATAAATTTCAAGCCAGCTCCGGTTCCGGAATTTCCTTCGGTGGCTGACCGCAAGGCCGGCCGTCGGCGGATTCGGGATACTCGAAAATTTTTCCCTCAAAGTTGCGGATGAGCACGCGGCCGGCATTGCGGCACAAGATGTATTCGGGATTGATCGGCACCTTGCCGCCGCCGCCGGGCGCATCAATGACGTAGGTCGGCACGGCGTAGCCGGTCGTGTGGCCGCGCAATTTTTCCATGATCTCCAAACCCTTTGCTACGCTCGCGCGCAGGTGGGCGGAGCCGGCGATCAAATCGCACTGGTAGAGGTAATACGGTTTCACGCGGCACATGAGGAGCTTTTGCACGAGCGCCTTCATCACGTCCGCGTCATCATTTACGTGTTTGAGCAACACGCTTTGGTTACCGAGCGGAATGCCGGCATCGGCGAGGCGGGCGAGCGCAGCGCGCACTTCCGTCGTGAGTTCGCGCGGATGATTCGTATGGACGCTGATGAACAGCGGGTGAAACGGCTTCAGCATCGCGCACAGCTCCGACGTGATGCGCTGCGGCAGGAAAATCGGGATGCGCGTGCCGATCCGCAGAAATTCCACGTGCGGAATCGCGCGCAGGCGGCTCAACAAGTTTTCCAGTTTCTCGTCGCTCAATAGCAGCGGGTCGCCACCGCTTAACAGCACGTCGCGGATTTCCGGATGCGCGGTGATGTAGGCGATCTGCTTGTCGAATTCGGGATGAAAATCATAACCGCTGGCGTTGCTCACCAGCCGCGAGCGCGTGCAATAGCGGCAATAGCTCGCGCAACGATCCGTCACCAAAAACAAAACGCGGTCGGGATAGCGATGCACTAGGCCGGGCACAGGCGAATGCGAATCTTCGCCGCACGGGTCGCTCATTTCCCACGAGGCAGTGTGGGTTTCCTCAATGCGCGGGACGACCTGCTGGCGGATCGGACAATTTTCGTCCGCGGCATTTATGAGGTTGAAAAAATACGGCGTGATGCCGAGCGCGAGCTTGGTGTTGGCGAGCTGGGCGCCAGCGAATTCTGCCGGCGTGAGCGTGGGCAGGAATTTCTGCAACTGCTCAACCGTGGTGAGGCGGTGTTTCATCTGCCAGCGCCAGTCATTCCAGTCGGCGGCGGAAACGTCGTGCCAGAAACCACGGCCGGCGGATTGGAAAGCTTTCAAAGTTTGCGCCCGGTGGTCCGAAGGCGGCTCCTCACCGCCAATTGAATGGTCAACCTGCATATTTAATTGAGCGATACTAACACACGCCGCGGGTTTTGCAAATGGCCGGTGCCGGCGGCTCCGTTCCAATGGGGAACAATCCGACGAATAGCGGCGCGGAATCGGCGGCGGTTTCAAAAACGAAATTGAGAAACTTACTTGACGCGCAAGGGTTTTAGCGGTTGATTGTCGGGAATATGAAAAATTTAATTTTTGCCGTTCTCGCCGGGGCTGCGGTTATTGCCACGGGCTGCGTCAGCACCGTCAGCGACACCCACACTTTTGCCATCAGCTATGGCAAAGATTCCTTTGCCGGCCGCTACCAGCGCTCGCTGGATCAGGTTTATCAGGCTTCCGTTGCCGTCATTCAAGCCAACGGCGTGCTAGTCACGGAATTTGTCCCGCACGACACCACCAACGTGGTCCGCTCACTGCAAGGCCGCGTGAATGACCGCAAGGTGTGGATTCGCGTAGAGCAGGTTGACCCGAAGATCAGCCAAGTGGACGTTCAGACGCGCACGAAATGGGGCCGCACCGACCTCGACATGGCGCACGAAATCGAGAAAGAAATCTCCTTGCAGCTGGCACGGTAAGGCCGGCATTTCAGATTTAATCCGGCTTTAACCGCGCCGGGCTTGGCATTTGGTTCAGCATTTAGAAACCCTGATTAACAGGAGTTTTCGTTTTTTCATTGCCGCCATATGAGATTGGCGGCTGTTCCCCGGCAGTCTTTTCTTACCGCAAAAATTATCCGCATCAACAGAAAACCACCGGTTATTGGCAATTGATCCGCTGGCCTTAAAGCCGTGCCTAGCGTAGGTCGGATGTTTATGCGTATTACCAAACTGGTTGCCGCCTGCGCAAATAGTGCGCGGCACCCACCGAACGCGCAGGGATTGCGCAGATCAATTGAGCCGTTCAAAGGGAAATCAACCATTTGCCGCTGGCACGGTATTTGCGAGGGAACAGTGAACCCCGGCGGCCGCTTGTGTGTGCCATCGGATCCATCCAACAACAAACAACAACAGGAATATTCGATGAAACTGAATCACATCATCACAGTATGCGCGATCGCAACCACGCTGGCTTTGAGCGTGGGAACCCTTTTCGCGCAGGACAATGGCAATACCACCAATGGCGGCCAAAACGGCGGCGGGCAGCGCCGCAATCGCACCGGTGGCGGACCCGGCGGCGGAAATTTCGACCCAGCGCAATTCCAGCAGCAAATGATGGATCGCGTCCGCGAACAACTGAACTTCACCAACGACACCGACTGGGAAGCCGTCCAGCCGCTGGTTCAAAAAGTCATGGATGCCCGCCGCGAGGTCGGCAATGGCGGCATGGGCCGGATGTTCGGCGGACGCAATCGCGGCGGCCAAAATGGTGGACCGGGCGGACGCGGCGGCATGTTCGGCCAGCCCAGCCCGGAACAGGAAGCGTTGCAAAAGGCGCTAGACGACGACGCCCCGGCAGGGCAGGTCAAGGATTTGCTCGCCAAATACAAGGCCTCACAAAAAGCCAAGCAGACCAAGCTCGAAGCCGCCCAGGCCGACCTTAAAGCGGTTCTGACCAGCAAACAGGAAGCACAGGCTTACCTGCTCGGTCTCGTGAACTGAACGCTCGCAAAAAGAAAGCTGACGATTCATGGCCGCCATTCCGGTTCAAGATTCTTCGACGAAGCTGTTGCTGGAACGCATGGTCGCGGCCCGGCAACTGTCTTCGCTGGACGCGGACGCTCTGCTACGCGCCCAGCCGCACATCGCGAGCGAGGAGGAAATTCTCCGCTGGCTCGCGACCGAATACGGCCTCGGCTACACGACGCTCGAAGACGTCGAGCCGGATCGTCAGCTTCTTTCCCTTTTTCCCGCGCGCATTTTGTTAAAGGAGGAACTGCTTCCACTCCAGCGCGTGAACGGCCTGATCGAAGTCGCCACCAGCCGCCTCTTCGCCACGCAAGGCTTTGACGCGCTGAAAACTTTGACCGGCCTGAACCTCAAGCCGATTCTTGCTTCGAGCGAAGCCATCCAGCGCGAAATTAAAAAACGCCTCGGCGTCGGCGCGGACACCATCGGCACGCTGGAGGAAGAAAAGGGCATCCAGGTCGTTGATGAAAATGCCGAGGGCAACAATCTGGACGAAGGCGCGGAGGACGAGGCTTCGATCATCCGCTTCGTCAACCAGGTTTTGAAGGACGCGATTGAGTTGCGCGCCTCGGACATCCACCTCGAACCGTTCGAGGATGAATTTAAAATCCGCTACCGCATTGACGGCGAACTCCAGGAAGTGCCGGTGCCGCCGCAGCTGAAACAATTTCAGCCGGCCATCGTTTCGCGCGTCAAGATTTTGAGCCATCTCAACATCGCGGAAAAACGCCTGCCGCAGGATGGCCGCATCAAGGTGCGCATTGACAATGCCGAAGTGGACATCCGCGTTTCCGTGATTCCGATGTTGCACGGCGAGGCGGTTGTGATGCGTTTGCTGCGGCAAAATTCCACGCTGCGCGGCCTCAAAGACATCGGCATGAACACGCGCGAACTGGAGCATTTCCAGGCCGTTCTGCGCCTACCGCACGGAATCATTTTGGTCACCGGCCCGACCGGTTCCGGCAAAACTTCCACGCTTTACACCGCGCTCAACGAAATCAACGACGCCGTCCGCAAAATCATCACGGTGGAAGACCCGGTGGAATATCAGCTCAAGGGCGTCAACCAAATCCAGGTCAACGAAAAGTCCGGCCTGACATTCGCACGCGGGCTACGCTCGGTTTTGCGCCACGATCCGGACGTGATACTGATCGGCGAAATCCGCGACGCCGAAACCGCCCAGATCGCGGTGCAGGCTTCACTCACCGGCCATTTGGTTTTTTCCACGCTGCACACGAATGACGCGCCCGGCGCGTTGACGCGGCTAGTGGACATGGGCGTCGAGCCATATCTCGTCGCCTCGTCGCTCGAAGCCGTGCTCGCGCAACGCCTCGTTCGCGTGCTGTGTCCGCACTGCAAACAGCCGGACACATCCGAGCGGGCGCAGGCCTTCAAGGTAAAGCTTGGCATTTCGGCCGACAGAATTATTTACAAATCCATCGGCTGCCGCGAATGCAGGAACACCGGTTTTTTTGGCCGGCAAGCGATTTTCGAGTGGATGGATACCGACGAGGAAATCCGCCAATTAATTTTGAAAAGCGCTTCAACCGATCTCATTCGTGCCGCCGCGCGCAAAGGCGGCATGCGCACGCTCGCCGAGGATGGCTGGCGGCTGGTCGCCGCCGGGGTCACAACGGTCGAGGAAGTATTGAGCGTCACGACAGCGAAAGAAGTCGAGAGCGCGACCAAAAACCAAATGGGCGAATCCGCGGCGAGCATCGCGGTGGCGAAATAAAATTCATGCCCTCGTTTTCCTACAGAGCGTTGCAGGCCGACGGCAAAATTGCCGAGGGCGTGCTGGACGCCGGCAACCGACCGGATGCGCTGCGGCAGATCGAGACGCTCGGCCTGCGCCCGGTGAATGTGGCGGAAAGAATTTCCAAGGCGGCGAAAAGTGGATCGGCGGCTTCAGGCGCACCTGCCGCCATGGCTTTCAAGTTCGGCGGAAAAAAAGTTTCAGCGAAGGAACTGGAGAATTTCACCCGGCTGCTATCCAGCCTGCTCGCGGCGGGCGTGCCGTTGAGCCGCGCGCTGGTGATTTTGCAGAAAGAAGCGTCCTCGCCCGCGTCGAAGGCACAGTGGAAACAAATCCACGATTACGTCGTGGACGGCTTGTCGCTGGCGGATGCGATGGCCAAATCGCCGGAAACTTTTCCGCGCGTTTATGTCGCGATGGTCGAAGCAGGGGAAGCGGGCGGATTTCTGGACGTGGTGCTGGCACAGATTGCGGAATTCCAATCGCGCGAAAAGGAGCTGAAATCCAAGGTGATGACGGCGATGCTGTATCCCTGCATTTTGCTCGTACTCGCGCTTGTGGTGCTGACGGTGCTGCTGGTGTTTTTCATCCCGAAATTTCAGCGCGTGTTTGCGAGCATCCACGGCTCGCTGCCGCTCATTACGCAAATGATCATCGGCGCGAGCCATCTGATGCGCTCCTACGGATTGCTCGTCGGCGCCGGACTGGTCGGAGTTTTTTTTCTGGTGCGCACCTGGTTCGCTTCCGAAAAGGGCAAGCGCATTTGGGAAGGTTCCATCTTGAAAGCGCCGCTGGTCGGCCCGCTCATTGCGCAATTTGCGATGGCGCGGTTCTGCCGGATGCTCGGCACGCTGATTGGCGCGGGCGTGCCGCTGGTGCATGGCTTGAACGTCGCACGCCGCTCGATTGGCAATCAAATTCTCGTGGATGCCGTCGCGCAGTCCATTGAACGCGTGCAGCAGGGCGGGCGACTTGGCCAAAGCCTCGCAGACTGCCGGTCGCTGTTTCCCGGCTCGGTGCTGGAAATGATTTCCGTGGCGGAGGAAAGCGGCAAGCTGGACGGCGAACTGGTGCGCATCGCCGCTGAAACCGAAACGGACTTGGACCGCAATCTGAAAACCGCCGTGGCGTTTGCCGAGCCGGTGATGCTGTTTTTGATCGCGGGATTCATCGGCGTCATTTTCATCGGCATGTTGCTGCCGGTGCTATCCATGAGCGAATACATCAAATAAAAACAACAATTATGAAAATCAAGATTCAAAATATTCGAAGGGGCGAGCGCTGCGAGTCCCGAACCAGCCAACCGCAAAATAATTTTGGGACTAGGGGAAATCGTCCCTCCGACACGCCATTGCGCCACGCCTTCACGCTCGTGGAAATGCTGCTGGTGGTCACCATCATCGGCATACTCGCGGCGCTGGTCATCCCGCGCATCGTCGGGGTAAGCGAACGCTCGCGCGTCACGGCGGCGCAGGCGGACATCAACGGCGGCATCAAGTCCGCACTCGGCCAGTATGAAGTGGACAACGGATTTTTCCCCAAGAGCCTGCAGGATTTACTGGTGGCCCCGTCCAACGCGAAAAACTGGCACGGGCCGTATCTAGACAAGCTGCCGACCGATCCGTGGGGTGATCCTTACATTTATTATTATCCGGGCAAACACAGCGCGAATTCCTACGACCTGCTTTCCGCCGGGCCGGACGGCAAGGAAGGCACGGACGATGACATAGCGAGCTGGGCCAAATAATTCAGAACGGGCGATGAGACACAGCGCGCATGAAACATTCTTTTCACGCATCACGCATCCGGCCGCTGGCCGGTGCGTTTACGTTGATCGAATTGATACTGGTGCTCGCGCTGCTGGTGATCATCACGTCCATCGCGGCCCCGGCAATGTCGCGGTTTGTGCGGGGTCGCGCGCTGGATTCCGAGGCGCGGCGGTTGTCGGCGCTGATGCACGCGGCGCAGAGCCGGTCGGTTTCCGAAGGCGTGCCGATGATGTTGTGGGTGGATGAAAAGGCCGGCGGCTACGGCGTCGAGGCGGAAACGAGCGGACAAAACGGCGACCCGAAAGCGGAAGCGCTGAGGGTCGATTCAACGTTGCAGATCGCGGTGCTGAATGTCGGCACGGGCGTGCAGACGACGTTCAAAAATCTGCCGGCGATCCGTTTTTTGGCGGACGGCACGGTGGACGAGAACAGTCCGCAGACCTTGAAATTGACGGACAGCGACGGTTTCGGGCGCTGGCTGACGGAAACCAAATTGCGCACCGGTTATGAAATTGACGACACGGGCCAATAAATTGCCGATGGCCGATGGCGGATGGCGGATGGAAAGCAGCTGGAAACGCCGCCGTGGAAAAACTGGAAAGGAATCAGCGTTCACGCTGGCGGAAGTTTTGGCGGCGCTGCTGTTTCTGGCCATTGTCATCCCGACGGCGGTGGAGGCGCTGCACGTCGCGAGCCTCGCGGGCGAAGTCGCCGCGCGAAAAGGCGCGGCGGCGCGCGTGGCCGACCGGATTTTAAACGAGAGCCTGGTGACGACGAACTGGAGCAGCGGGATGCAGAGCGGCACGATCACGGAAGGCATTTTGGATTTTAAATGGAAGCTGACCAGCCAGAGCTGGACAGGCGATCCGGCGCCGACGGCGCAGGCCATGCAGCTGCTCACGGCGGAAGTGACGTATTCCGCGCAGGGCAGAGATTATTCGGTGAAGTTAAGCACACTGGCGAATGCGCAGACACAGCCGGTGACGACCACGACACCGCAGTTTTAAAGTTTTGAAAATTGAAACGAAAAAAGTTGAATCGTTGAACCGTTGCAGCGTTGAATCGATGCAAGGGGCGGAACGGCTTGGCGATTCAACCGTTCAACCGTTCAACCATTCAACGGGCCGCCGCGCCTTCACGCTGATCGAGATGATTCTCGCCATCGGCGTCGCGGCGATTGTTTTGATCGCGGTGAACATGGTGTTTTTCACGTCGCTGCATTTGCGCGACGACACGGCGGACATGGTGGATGCCGCCACGCCGATTGATTCGGCGGTCACTTTCATGAAACGCGATTTGCAATGCGCCGTCACGCCGACGAACGGCACGAGCAAGATTTTGTCCGGCGGTTTCCGCGTCGGCGACAATCTCACCAGCGCCGGCGTCAGCGAGCCGGTGGCGATTGAAATGTTCACCGCCTCCGGCGCGCTGAGCGACAGCCAGCCGTGGGCCGACATTCAACGCGTGACCTACGAATTGAAAAACGCCACCACGGCGAACGCCAACGGCCGGGATTTATATCGCAGCATCACGCGGAATCTGCTGGCGCTGAACACGCCGGACGTGACCGAGCAGCTCATGCTGAGCGGCGTCACGAGCGTGAAGTTTTCCTGCTACGACGGCGCGCAATGGAACGACACCTGGGACACGACCAGCACGACGGCGGTCAGCACCAACCTGCCGCTGGCCGTGAAAGTGGATATCCAGATGGCCGGGCGCGCGGATGCGCAGCCGGTGGAAATTGTCGTGCCGATTGATTGCGTGGCGCGGACGAACGCCGTGCTGACGAGTTCCAGCACCGGAAGTTGACATGAATTTTTGCCCTCCAGAAAAAAAACGATCGGCCGGCCGGCGCGAAAACGCCTCGGTGCTCATCATCGTGCTGTGGGTGGCCATCGGCCTAGTGAGCATTGCGCTGTATTTTGCGAATTCGATGAATTACGAATTGCAAGCGTCGGACAACCGCGTGAACGGCTTATCGTCTGAGCAGGCCATTGAGGGCGCGGCGCGTTATGTGGGTTATGCGCTTCAGCTTTATGCGACGAACGGCGCGGTGCCGGACAACACGCAGTTCAAGTGCGAAGCCGTGTTGGTGGGCGACGCAAAATTCTGGCTCATTGGCCGCGACCCGAACGCGGATAATCCCACCGAGCCGTATTTCGGGCTGGTGGACGAGGGCGGCAAATTGAATTTGAACAATGTCAGCACGAACGTCTTTCAATATCTGCCTAACATGACCACGGATTTCGCCGACGCGATCATGGACTGGCGCGGCACGAACGGCATGGTCTCGCTCAACTATGCTTCGCTCGGCTACACGGCGAAAAATGCGCCGTTCGAGACGGTGGATGAATTGAAGCTCGTTTATGGCGCGACGGAAGATCTGCTGGCGGGCGAAGACCTCAACCGCAATGGCATTCTCGACCAGAACGAAAAAGATTTGAATGGCAACGGCGAACTCGATCCCGGCCTGCTGGAATACGTCACGGTTTACACGCGCGAACCGAATTTCCACGCCGACAGCTCGTCGCTGACGAACGTGAACACGGCGTCCACCGGAAAAATGCGCACGCTGCTCCAAAATGCCGGCATCAGCACGGCGCAGTTGAACACCCTGATCAGCACCAACGGCGCGCACCGGCCTTACGCAGGTCTCTTCAAATTTGCCGTGGCCTGCAAAAACGCCGGCTTGAGTTCGGATAATTTCGCGAGCCTGTCCGACAACATCACGACCAGCACCAACACCTATTTACGCAATCGCGTGAACGTCAACACCGCCAGCGCGGATGTGCTGACGGCGATGTTCATGGGCTTGAACCAGGATGAACAGACGGCGCAAGGCGCCGCGCAGACGCTCGTCACTTACCGGCAGCAAAATCCCGACAACCTGACTTCCGTGGCGTGGATAATTGATGCGCTGGGCAGCACCAGTCCGGTGGTCACCGCGCTGGCGGGGGGCGATTACGTCACGACGAAAAGTTTTCAATTCACCGCGGACATCGCGGCGGTCGGCGCGTTCGGGCGCGGTTACCGGCGCGTGAAGTTTATTTTCGACATGAGCGACGGCACGCCGAAAATTTTGTATCGCCAGGATTTAAGCCGGCTCGGCTGGGCGCTCGGCGAAAAAGCCCGGGAAAATTTGGTCGCGAAGGAAACGCAATGAAACCTGATTTCAAATTCAACTTCCGGAAACGGAAAAAACTGACGACGCTGCTCGGCCTCACACTGGACGGCAGCAAGCTGGAAGGCGTCGTTTTGCGCCGCACGAACGGCGCGCTGCAACGGCTGCAAAGTTTTTCCGCGCAGCTCACGCTTGATCCGCTGACCGCCGCGCCGGAACTGGTCGGCCGCGAAATCCGCAACCAGCTTGACGCCGCCGGCGTGCGCGAGCGCGACTGCATCGTGGGCGTGCCACTGAAATGGGTGCTGACGGCACAGACGGAACTGCCGCCGCTACCGGAAGCGGATACGCAAAGTTTATTGCAGATGGAAGCGGAAAAAGGTTTTCACTCCGACGTGACGGCGCTGCAAATCGCCAGTTCGCGCAGTCCGCTGACGGGCGACAAACAATTTGTGCTGCTCGCCGCGATTCCGAACACGCACATCGGCGCGCTGGAACAGGTTTTGGCGGCGGCGAAATTGAAGCCGGTGAGTTTTGGCCTGGGCATTTCCGCGCTGCAATCGCCGGCGGCGGAAAAATCCAACGGCGTGCTGGCGCTCGCGATTGGCGAGAGTCACGTCGGCCTGCAAATCACGGCGGGCGGCGTGGTGGCGTTGCGCGGGCTGGAAGGCGCGATTGAAAACGAGGCGGGCCGCCGCACGTTGCAGCCGGAAGTGGCCACGCGCGAGGCACGGGTGACGCTCGGCCAGCTGCCCGGCGAGCTGCGGGAAAAGGTAAAGCGCATCCGCATTTTTGGTCCGCGAGAACTCGCGCAGCAGCTCGCGGATGAAATGGAACTGCGCTTCGAGCCGATGGGCTTGAAGGTAGAAGTGATGGCGGCCTACGCGTCGGATGAATTTGGCGTGACGCTGCCGCCGGAAACGTCGCTGTCGCCGGCGTTCAGCCTGGCGGCCAGATATTTGACGGAGCAGAAACCGGCCTTTGAATTTCTGCCGCCGAAGCCGACGCTTATCGAGCAGTTCGTCACAAAATATTCCTCCGGCCGGCTGCGGACGACCGGGGCCATCGCGGCGGGCGTGGCGGCGATCATTCTCAGCATCTTTTTAATTCAGCAGATTCAATTATGGCATCTGCGTTCGCAGTGGTCGCACATGCAAGCGAAGGTCACGGATCTGCAACATATCTCGGATCAAATCCGCCAGTACCGGCCGTGGTATGACGGGACGTTCCGGAGCCTGGCGATTTTGCGGGAGTTGTCGCTGGCGTTTTCCGAGGACGGCACGGTGACGGCGAAAGCCATTGAAATCCGGGGCGACGGCACGGTGAATTGTTCCGGCAATGCGTTGAACAATTCCGCGCTGCTGGCCACGCTGGCGAAACTGCGCACAGCGGACGACGTAAGCGATTTGAAAGTGGAGCAGATTCGCGGCAAAACGCCGATGCAGTTTGTGTTCGGCTTCAAATATGCGAACGGAGACGGCCAATGAAAATTAAGAACCGGCAGGATTTTTTGGTGGCGGTGACCATCGCGGTGGTCGGGCTATTCGTGGCGGTGAATTTTATTTTCACGCCGCTGCAAGGCTGGTGGGCAGAACGGCAGGCGCAGGTGCGCGACCTGCGCGCGAAGGTAGCGGACGGCAACCAGCTAATCAAGCGTGAGGCCGGCATCCGCAGCCATTGGGACGACATGCAGGCCAACGCGCTGCCGGCCAGCACTTCGCAGGCGGAGCAGCAGTTTTTGAAGGCGATGGATAACTGGGCGCAGGACAGCGGCGCGGAGATCACGAGCATCATGCCGCAATGGAAAAATGACGCGACGAATTATATGACGCTCGATTGCCGCGTGGAAACGGCCGGCGATCTGAACGCGCTGAGCAAATTCATTTACAACATTGAAAAAGGTCCGCTGGCCTTGCGGCTGGACACGGTGGAATTGAGTTCGCATGACACCGCCGGCCAGCAGATGACGCTGGGTTTGGAAATCAACGGGCTGGCTCTCATCGGAAATGACAAAAAATGAAACCGCCACTTTCTAAATTTTTTCTGATACTGGCCGTCGCGCTGGCCGGCCGAGCCGTCACGTTGGCGCAGGCAAATGGTGTACCAGGGCCGGCGGATTACGCTAAGTTCAGCACGTTCGTCACCGACCGAAATATTTTTGATCCGAACCGGACGCCGCATTATTACTCGTCGAGCAGCCGGCCGAGAACCCGGATCCGAACGCGCTCAACTTCCGCCCCGGCACTCACGCTCGTCGGCACGATGAGCTATCAAAAAGGGATGTTCGCGTTCTTCAACGGAAACAGCGACGACTTGAAAAAGGCCCTGCGGGTCAGGGATAAAATCGCCGGCTACACGGTGGTGAACATTTCAGCGAACCGCGTGAAGCTGGCCACCACCGACCAAAAAAAAGAATTTGAAATGAAGGTTGGCGACGCGATGCGCCAGGAAAACGGCCGATGGGTGTTTGCCGATGCCGGCGAACTGCCGGCGGAGACGGGTTCGGCGGCGGCGGCAGCCGCAAGTCCGTCCGGCGGTGACAATTCCACGCCGGCCATGCCGGCTTCGACGAGTGAACCCAATGATGTCCTGAAACGATTGATGCAGTTACGCGAAAAGGAAAACCAATGAAAAAAATCATCTTGAGCCTGCTGATCGCGGGCCTGGCGGGCCTGGCGATTTCCGCCGGGGCGCAAAACACGCCGGATCAAAACAACGCCAACGACAATGCCGTGGCCACCGCCACAGATCAACCGGGGACACCGCCTGCCGCCGAGGCCACGCCGGCCACACCGGACGCCGGGAGTCCGGGGGCACCGCCAGATTCCATGCCGGCGGCAGAGGCGGCGGACGCCGCCGTGCCGGATGCCGCCCCAGAGGACAAACCGGTCGTAGAGCCACTGGTGATCACACCGTCGCAGGGCAAAATCGCCGCGCCGGAAGAAACGCAATCCGGCTTCACGCTGCCGCCGCAGGCCGGCACGAACACCGACGATTTGAACTTGAACTTCAACCGCGCGCCGCTGGACATGGTGCTGAATTATTTGAGCGACGCGGCGGGTTTCATCATCGTGCAGGATGTCGCACGGGTCAATGGCACCGTGACGGTCAACGGCAAGCATCTCACCCGCGACGAGGCGGTGGATTTGTTGAATTCGGTGTTGAACAAAAACGGCTATGCGGCCATCCGCGACGGACGGACGCTGACGATTTTGGACAAGAACGACGCGAAGACGCGCGATATTCCGGTGAAAAGCGGGAACAACCCGGACACCATTCCCAACAACGCCGAGATTGTGACGCAGATCATTCCCATCCGGTTTGTGGAAGCGCGGCAACTAGTTTCGGATTTGTCGTCGTTCGTCTCGCCGCAGGCCACGGTGGTGGCGAATGAAGCCGGCAATTCCATCGTCATCACGGACACACAGTCCAACATCCGGCACCTGTTGGAAATCATCAAATCGGTGGATGACAGCGCGGAGGCGGAGACGGAAATCCGCGTGTTCCGCTTGAAATATGCCAGTCCGACGGATGTGGCTTCGGAAATCAGCAGTGTGTTTCCCAGCAGTTCTTCGGGCAACTCAGCCCAGGCGCCGACCCGGTTCAACGGCGGCGGCGGGGGCGGGGGATTTTTTGCGAGGATGATGGGCGGCGGGGGTGGCGGGGGCGGAGGCCAAACCGCTGGCGGCGGTTCCAATGACCGCATCAAGAAGGCGACGCAAGTGACCGCCGTGGCCGACGCGCGCATTCAGGCAGTCATCGTGACGGCGCCGAAGGATTTGATCGAGGAGATCGCGGGCATGATGAAAGATTTGGATGTGCCGTCGGACCGCGACCAGGACGTCTATGTTTTCCAGATGAAAAACGGCGACCCGCAGCAGGCGGTGCAGGTGCTCCAGAATTTGTTTCCGAGCAGCTCGTCCCGAAACGGGAGCAGTGGTTCGTCGCAAAACAGCCTGCTCATGCAGCGCTCGGTGAATAACAACAACACGATGGGCACGACGACGACCACCACGGGAATCAGCGGCGGCAGCGGTGCGGGTGGCGGCGGACGGGGTGCCGGCGGATTCTAAATGCAAAATTTTTTTCAATGAAAAGGCAAGCTATGAAAATAAACTATTTCAAAAAATGTCTCGGGGGCGTCCTGATGTTTCTGTTATGCGCCACGTTTGAACTACACGCGCAGTTTCGTCCCGGTGGCGGCGGTGGTGGCGGCGGCGGCTTTGGCGGCTTTGGCGGCTTCGGCGGTGGCGGCGGGAATAATTTCAACCGCGGCGGCAGCACCAGCGGCGGCCAATACAACAACAACGGCACCGTGGGCAGCGCGGTCATTTCCGTGGACCCGGTGACGCACAACATCATGGTCGTAGCCGACAAGGAGACCAGCGAACAGATTCGCCGCGTGATTGAAAGCCTCGACGCACCCGAACCGCAGGTGCTCATCAAGGTCGCCTTCGTCGAGGCGCAGGACAACAAGGCGTCCGAAATTGGGGTGCAGGGAACTTACACCGGCAGCTCTTCGTTCCAAAGTTTGTCTCAACTTGCCGGGTTTGTGACAAATTCTTACGTGCTTACACCAGGTTCTTCGACCGCAAATACAGTTACGCCTCCAAGCTATACCCCCGTGCCCACGCCGGTTTACCAGTCAATAAACTCGGGGCAAAACTTTGGTTTACCTGGATCTCTGCCGGGGGCGTCCGGACCTGGTGGCGTTTATCAAGTTTTGGGCGGCGACTTTACGGCCACCATTCAGGCGCTCGCCACGGCAGGCAAAGTGCAGGTATTGTCGCGCCCGTCCATTCTCGCGCGGGATGGCCAGATGGCGGAGATCGTTTCGGGTTCGAGTATTTATCTTCCCAGCGGTGTCAGCTTCAGTTCGGTTGGCGGCAGCGCCACCACCATTCCGACCATCAATGGCAGTTATCAAAACGTGGGCATTCAACTGGACGTCACCCCATTCATCGGGGCGAACAACCTGGTACAGATGATTCTTCAGCCGCAGGACACCTCCATTGACGGTTCAACGCCCGGCCAGCAGATTGTCGGCAGCAGCCTGTTTTCGAGTGCCGTGTATGCACCCAACATTACCAAACAATCCGCCAACACCGTGGTCGTGACGCCCGATGGCCAGCCGGTTGTCATCGGCGGCCTCATTAGCAACCTAAAATCGGCCAATGACACCAAGGTGCCTTTTTTGGGCGACATTCCGTTGATTGGCCAGCTTTTTAAGTCCACCACCAAGCAAAACCAAAAGACCGAGCTGCTGATCTTTCTCACGCCGCACATCGTTCGGATGCCAGCGCAGCTTCCCGGTCTGTCCGGTGCGGAAATGGGCCAGACTCCGCTCATCACCAACTCCATTTCCGAACAGGAGCTTGACCGCTTTCTCGACCGCATCCCGGTGAAAAAACCAGAACCGGTAAAAGTAAAAAAATAAATTGTTTTTTTCACCGCCACGGCCTATCACCAACCACGCATGAAACCTGAACGAAGCGGCCGCTGGGTTTCCGGGCTGCTGCTCGGCGCGTGGCTGCTCGTCGCCGGCTGGCAGGTGGACGAACATCACCGCGTGGTCGAGGCCGCCAAGTCCGACCTTCGCCATCGCTCGCGGGAAATCGCCAGCACCTTGAGCGCCGTCACGCGGGCGCTGCGGTTTCGCGGCGCGACCCCGCAGGAACGGCTGGATCCCGTCCTTAACGAACTCGTCCACAATCCCACCAACGAACTGGCCGGTTCCACCCGCCTGCTGTCCGTCGGCCTGCTGAACACCGACGGCGATCCCATCGTGGCCGTGGGCGACACCAACCTGCTTTCCCACGAAATTCTGGCCGAACGCGAACGCTGGTCCGACGGCTATGTAACCTTCATCTGGCCGGTGGACAGCGCGGGCGTCAGCGCCGAAGGCGTGACCAACAATCCCACGGTGGTCCTGCCGCCGTTCCGTGATTTCCCGCGCCGCGAACCGCGGCCGGGCGAAACCAATTTCCTAGCCGGGACCAACGGAATTTTCACCACAAATAATCCCGCGCCGCCCACCAACGGCGAAATGGGGCCGCCGCCGAATGACGGCAGCCGGCCGGCCGAAGGCGACCGCCCGCGCGGCGGCAACCGGCGGCCGCCGTGGATGCGCGGAATGTCCGACGCCGATTTCAAGGCGCTCGCCGCCACGCGCGAACTGCACGGCCTCGTCCTCGCCATGTCCACCGACAATTACCGCGCGGTATGCACCCACGACTGGTGGCTGCGCTGCATCATCGGATTTTTCGCCGGCGTCTCCGCCCTTGGCGCCGGCCTCGCGTGGCGCAACATCGGCCGGACGGCCGACCTGCAAATCCGGCTGGTGCGCGCGAGCGAGCTGAATTCGCACCTCAAGGAATTGAACCTCGCCGCCGCCGGCCTGGCGCACGAGACGCGGAATCCGCTCAACATCATCCGCGGCCAGGCGCAGATGATTTCGCGGCTGCCCGACGCCTCGCCGGACGTACGCGAAAAATCCAAGTCCATCGTGGACCAGACCGACAAGGTGACCGCCCAACTCACCGAGTTCATCAACTATTCGCGGCCGCGCGAAGTTCGCCGCACCAAGGTAGCGCTCACCGCCGCGTGCGCGGAAGTTGTCCGCACGCTCGACTATGATTTGGCGGAAAAACAACTACGCGTCGAAGTCACCGGCGAACCGCTGGCGGTGGAGGCCGATGAACAACTGCTGCGACAGGTGCTGTTCAATCTGCTGCTCAACGCCGTGCAGGCCGCCGGTGAAAAAGGAAAAATCCAAGCCGTTGTCCGGCGCGGCGGCGCGAACTTGGCGGTTTTGGAGATCCGCGACGACGGCCCCGGGGTGCCGCCGGAAAACCGCCGGGAGATTTTCAAGCCGTATTTCACCACGCACCAGAAAGGCACCGGCCTCGGCCTCGCCGTTGTGCAGCAGATCGTCCTTGCCCACGGCTGGGAAATCGCGTGTCTGGCCAACGAACCGCGCGGCGCCGTCTTCCGCCTCTCGCACCTGAAAATCGCCGCCTAGACATTTTCATAAATCCGGTAGCGATGCGGAATCGGATTTGAAAAAACGGTCGTTTTGGCAGTTGGCTTCGTTTCGGCTCAGTTACAGGGTTGGCAAACCGGCGCCGGCGCCAAAGCGTCGCCCAACAGCAAAAATCCTCGCTCCGCGCCCAACAGCATTTCTATTAATGCTCTATTTTTCCGCGGACACGCCGCCCCAGGCCGGCGAACTTACCGGCCAAAACAAAACACCGCTCCGCGCAATATGGAACGGCATTTGTTTTATTCGGAAAGCAATCAGGCGTTGAACGATTTGCCGCAGCCGCAGCTTTCCTTGGCGTTCGGGTTGGTGATTTTGAAACCGCCGGCGGTCAGCGCGTCGCTGAAATCCACCATAGTGCCGCGCAGATATTGCGCGCTGATGGCGTCCACCAGAACCGTCACGCCGATTTGTTCGGAAACAAAATCACCGGCGCGCGACTCGTCGAAGACCATGCCGTATTGCATCCCGGAGCAGCCGCCCGACTCGACGTAAACGCGGAAATTTTTCCCGGCGTTTTCCGGCTTGGTCAAAATTTCCTTCACCTCCGCCGCCGCGCGCGGCGTCAGCGTCAGGATGGTTTCCGTGATCGTTTCAGTCATGGGCGGCAAATTAGATTCAATCCGGCGGCAAGTCAAACGGCGTCAGTTTGTCAGCGCCGCGCGTTTTTTTTCCAACGCCGGCTTCAACGGCGGCAGCCAGCGCTCCAGCGTGTCGAAAAACTGGTCTCGATCCCCGATTTTCAAGGCGAGCATCAACGGCAGCGCCTGCAAACCCGCCTTTTTCGTCCAAAATGGATCCGCAACGGTGTCATCGGTGTAAAGAACATCCAGGTAATTATTCAGCGCCAAGGTCAGCAAACTATTCCGGTCGTTCGCCGCCAGCCCCTCCGCCTTTTTTTCCAGGACCAGTCCCAACCCGACTTGCGCCCGACTGCGCAGCGCGACGCCGGCCGCCGCGCTGGCCGGGGCATTGGGGTCCACCACCTGCGCGTAGGCATTTGTGGCGGCGTCGAAAGCGCCGAGCTGCAAATCGTAGTCGCCGATCTTGACCCAGGCCAGCGCACCGGCCGCATTGGTCGGATTCGACAGGCAGATCTGGTTGAGGAGATTGGTGGCCAGTTGCAGGCTGGCATTGTTGGTGTCCGAGGCCGCCATTTCCCACAAGGCCTGGCTGTAGGCGAAGCGCGCCTGCACCTTTAACTCATCCGGGCAGTTGGTGGCGTTGATGAGAGGGGTGAAATAGGAACGGATGGCCTCCGGATAACTGAACCGGCCCATCGCGGCGCGGCCAGCCATCAACTGCGCCGGATAGGCGAGTTCATTGGTGGAAAAATTTTGAAAAATCAGTTCATAGTTCCGTTCCGCCTCCACCAAATTCGTCCCGCCGAGCCGGAAATAATGATCCGCCACCCACATCTGGGCCAGCGGCGTGAGCGTCTGATTGGTCGGAAACTGGGCGAGAAAATTGGTAAACAGCGCCAGCGCGCCGGCCTCGTCGCCGGCCTGCGAAACCGCCCAGTCGCGGGCGTATTCCACCTGCGGCCGCAACTCGTTCGTCGGGTAACCATTCAGCCAGGCCTGATAATTGGTGACGGCGGCCGGCCAGTCTTGCTCACGCTCGAACGTGCGAGCGACCGCCAAGGCCACCGACGGCAGCAGCGGCGAATCCGCCCGCTCGGCGGCAAACTTCTGAAACACGGCGCGGGCGTTGGCCTGGGAACCGAAATCGGAAAAACCTTCGCCCGCCAGCAGCCGACTGCTGTCCGCCGGCGAGTTCGTCGAAAATTGCGCCAGCAGCCGCTGCATCGCGTCCTCGGCGCCGGGCGCATCGTGTAATTCCAGCCGCGCCCGCTCAATCTGGTAAAGCGCGCGGTCGCCCAGCGAACTTTTAACATCGGGCAACGCGGAAAAATCCGCCAGCACGGACTGGTAATTCGTCTGGCAGCCGCCGAAATCATTTTGCGCGAACTGCGCGTCGCCCATTTTAAACCGGGCCACCGCCAGGTCTTCCGACACCGGCAGGCGCTGCGCGGCCGCGGTAAAATCAGCCAGGCATTCCGCATAGGCTGACGCCAGCCAGTCGCACCAGCCGCGATCCCAAAATGCCTTTCCCGCCAGGGGACCGTTGGTGGCCGACGCGAGCAATTGGTCAAAACTCACCTGCGCCGCGACCAGGTGGTTGGTCGCCGCCGGTTGCGCAATAAAATCTTTCAGATAAAGTTCGCCGAGGGTCAGCCGGGCCAGCTCCATCACCGGCGAATCAGAAAATTGCGCCAGATATTTTTCCAAGCCCGCCTCCGCATTCGCCAAGTTGCCTTGGATGATCGCCAGTTCGGCCGTTTTCAAAACTGCCTGCGACTGTTTTTCGCCGGGCGCGCCCGCCGACAGATTTTCCGACCAGGCCGTGCCGGCATCATCCAGCCGGCCAAGTTTCTCCAGCACGCCGGCGTGGATGGCCACGCTGTCTGCCAGCCGGCCGGCCCAACCGTCACCGCGCCCGAGGCGCGCGAGGGCCAGCAGGTTGGTCGAAGCCGATAAAGCCGCCGCCGGTTCGCCCAACCCCAGATTGGCGCGGCAAAACTGATGCGCCCGTTTCCAATCCTGTTCCAGCGAAAGCATCGCCGGGTTGAGCCGTTGCAACACCCGAAGCGCCGCCGAAAAGTCGGCCTGCGAAATTTTTGATTCCGACAGCAGCAGCCAGCCGTCGGCCACCGCGCCGGCGTTTGGTTCCAGCTGCGCCGTGCGCTGGAACCAGCCGTTGGGATCGTCCAGCAATCCGTCCACTTTCGACCAGTTGGCCAGCCGACCTTCCACCGCGGCGCCTTCCACCAGCGCGCTCAAGGACAGCGGCGAATCGGGGAAATCATCCGCCAGCGAAATGAAAATTTCCGCCGCCACCGGCGCCTCGCCCCGGGCCAACTGCGCCTCGGCGGTCCAATAAACATACCGGTCCGCCAGCCCCGCCACCCGCGCCTTCGCCAGGTTGTTGGTGTCGGTGAGCCGGGCGACGGCATTCGGGTATTTGCCAAGATAAAATTCCGACTGCGCCAGGAACAGCTCGGCCGCCGGCGCGTTGGTAGATTTGCGATACGTTTGAAGGAACTGCGTCAGCCCGCTTTCCGCGCGCGCGTAGAATTGGTCGTGAAATGCCGCCAGCGCGGCGGCGTAGGCGCGCGACTCCCGCGGGCCGGCGGCGAGCAGCGGCCCGCCGCCCAAAAGGAGCGCGGAGAAAATCAAAAGCCATCGCCGCAAAAATGCCATCCACTGAATCTAAACGACGCGGGGAAATGACAAAAGCGGGAAATCCAAACGTTTTCAGGCAACAACGAAGACGCGCAGGCGCGCAGGATAAAACCGCGTTGCGCCTTCGCGCATTGGCGGTGCGTTTGGCTCAACCCGGCAGCACACTTTTGAGATAATGCCCGGTGAAGCTTGCGGCGCAGTGGATGATTTTTTCCGGCGGGCCTTCCGCCACGATTTTGCCGCCGCCAGAACCGCCTTCCGGGCCGAGGTCGATAATCCAGTCCGCCGTTTTGATCACGTCCAAATTGTGCTCGATGACGAGCAATGTATTCCCGGTATCGCGCAGCCGGAATAATACTTCCAGCAGCTTGGCCACGTCGTGAAAATGCAATCCCGTCGTCGGCTCGTCCAAAATGTAGAGGGTCTTGCCGGTCGCCTTGCGCGACAGCTCCGTCGCCAGCTTCACGCGCTGCGCCTCGCCGCCGCTTAACGTCGTCGCCTGCTGGCCGAGTCGGATGTAACCGAGACCGACCTCCGCTAGCGTCAGCAGCGGATCAAATATTTTCGGCACCGCGCGGAAAAACGTCACCGCTTCTTCCACCGTCAGGTCCAAAACATCCGCGATATTTTTGCCTTTATAGGCGATCTCCAGGGTCTCGCGGTTGTAGCGCTTACCGCTGCACGCCTCGCAGGTTACATACACCGCCGGCAGAAAATTCATTTCAATTTTCAACACGCCGTCGCCCTCGCATTTTTCACAGCGGCCGCCCTTTACGTTGAAACTGAAACGGCCCGGCTCGTAGCCGCGCACTTTCGCCGCCGGCAGCTTGGCGAACAAATCGCGGATATGATTGAACATGCCGGTGTAGGTTGCCGGATTGCTGCGCGGCGTACGGCCGATGGGCGATTGGTCAATCACAATCACTTTGTCGAGGCTTTCAAAACCTTTTAACGCGCGATGCTCGCCGGGCCGCTCCTTGGAGCCAAAAAATTTGCGGAAAAGCGACCGGCGCAAAATATCATCCACGAACGTGGATTTGCCCGAACCGCTGACGCCGGTGACGCAGGTGAACGTGCCGAGCGGAATCCGCACGTCAAGGTTCTGCAAATTATTTTCCGCGCAGCCCAGCACTTCCAGCCAGCCTTTTGCTTCCGTCGGCGAAATTCTTTTCTTCGGCACCGGGATGTTCAGTTCACCGGTCAGGTATTGGCCGGTGAGCGATTTTTTAGCGGCGAGGATTTCCGGCAACGTGCCCGCCGCCACCAGTTCGCCACCGTGGACGCCCGCACCGGGGCCGAGATCCAAAATGTAATCCGCCGCGCGGATCGTGTCGGCATCGTGCTCGACCACGAGCACGGTGTTTCCTAAATCGCGCAGGCCTTTCAGCGTCGCCAGGAGCCGGTCATTGTCGCGCTGATGCAGGCCGATGCTCGGCTCGTCCAAAACGTAAAGCACGCCGACGAGCGCGGCGCCGATTTGCGTAGCGAGCCGGATGCGCTGCGCCTCGCCGCCGCTCAACGTGCCGCTCTCCCGGTCCAGCGTGAGGTAGCCGAGGCCGACGTTTTTCAGGAAGCCGAGCCGCGCGCGGATTTCCTTGATCACTTCGGCGGCAATCTTCAGCTCAAATTCCGTGAGCTTGAGCGCGGCGAAAAATTCATCCGCCTTTTCCACGGACAACCCGCACACGTCCATGATGGACAGACCGGGGATTTTAAGCGTTTTGAGTCTTAAATTTTTTAGTTTTAGCTGGGAAACAAATTCTTCGCCGCCGAGCGTCACGGCGAGGATTTCGGGCTTGAGCCGCTTGCCGCCGCAGACATCGCAAAACTGCGGCGTCATGTAAGCCTTGAGCCGGTTGCGGATGAATTCGCTCTCGCTGTCGGTCGCCAGCCGTTCGAGGTTTGGCAGGACGCCTTCAAACAGCCGCGTGATAGAGCTGATTTTCCCCGCCCGCCAGAATTTGAATTCAATCTCATCCGCGCCGGAGCCGTGCAGCAAAACCTTTTTGAAATCGTCCGGCAAATCTTTGTAAGGCGTCTCGGTGCTGACGTTGAAATGCGCCGCGACCGAGCGCAGCATGGCCTTGTAATAAATGATCAGCCGCTTGCCCGCGCGCCGCCACGGCTGGATCGCGCCGTCGAGCGGCAGCTCCATGTCCGGCACGACAAGCGCTTCGTCGAAAACCATTTTCTGGCCGAGGCCGTGACAGATGGGACAGGCGCCTGCCGGTGCGTTGAAGGAAAAATGTTTCGGCGTCGGCGGGTCGTAACTTTTGCCCGTCGAGGGCGAACACATTTTGTTCGAGTGCAAGGTCTCCGTCCAAATTTCGGATTTCGGATTTCGGATTTCGGATTGAACCGGCGCATGCTCGCCGGCTTTGGGCTTGGGGCTTTGGACTTTGGCCGCTTCGGGAAGCTGATGCAGCGTGAACAACACGCCTTCGCCCAAGCGCAGCGCGGTTTGCACGGAATCACCAAGCCGCACGCGAATTTTTTCATCAATCACCAAGCGGTCAACCACGGCTTCGAGGTTGTGGAATTTCTTTTTATCGAGTTTGATGCGCGCGGCTTCCTCGCCCAGCTCCATGATTTCGCCGTCCACGCGCACGCGCACGAAGCCCTCGCGCGCCAACCGTTCGAACACGTCGCGGAACTCGCCCTTCTGCCGGCGCACGACCGGCGCGAGCAACATCACCTTGGTCTTCGGCGGCAGCGCGAGGATTTTGTCCACGATATCGCTGGTACTCTGCGTGGAGATCGGCACGCCGGTTTCGGGACAATGCGATTTGCCGATATGCGCGTATAGCAGGCGCAGGTAATCGTAGATTTCCGTCGTGGTGGCGATGATCGAGCGCGGGCTGCTGCCGGAGCTGCGCTGCTCAATCGCAATCGCCGGGGACAAACCCTCGATGAAATCCACGTCCGGCTTTTGCAACTGGTCGAGGAATTGCCGGGCATAGGCGGAAAGCGACTCAACATATTTGCGCTGGCCTTCGGCATAAATCGTGTCGAACGCCAGCGACGATTTGCCACTGCCGCTCAGGCCGGTGACGACCACCAGCTGGTCGCGCGGAATCTGCAACGTCAAATTCTTGAGATTATGCTCCCGCGCGCCGCCGATCTTGATGAACTCTTTGCTCATGCTGTGAATTTCTAGTCGAAACGAAAAATCACACTACGCCAACCGGCGCAGAAAGCAAAGCCGGAGTTGGGTCAAAACTGGATTTTCGATCACGGGCGATTAGATTATAGATGGCGCACCGGCGCGGAATTATTGATTTACAGGGAGGACAACGCCACGGGCGGTGGCCGCGTTCAACCAGAAGTGAACATTCCGTCGCTGTCGCGGAGCATGCGTCCTTCGCCTACATCATCGCCCGCGATTTCAGCATGACATTCAGTGCATAACGGCTGCCGGAGCGCTGCAATTGCATGCGCGCGCCAAACGCGCGGGAAAGATTTTTGGAGTTCAGCGTGTCCGCTTTTTTTCCGCCGGCCAGCACGCATCCTTTTTGCAGCACCAGCAGATGTGAGAATACCGGCATGATTTCCTCGACGTGATGCGTGACCAAAACCAGCGTCGGCGAATTTTTCTGCAGGCCGAGGCGCTGGAGAAATTGAAGAAAATGTTCGCGCGCCGCCGGGTCCAAGCCGGCGCAGGGCTCGTCCAAAATCAAAACCCGAGGTTTCGCCATCAGCGCCCGGCCGATCAGCACGCGCTGACGTTCGCCCTGCGACAACACCTGCCACGGACGTTCGGCGAGATGGCCGCACTCGACCTGCCGCAGCAGTTTCAAGGCTTGCGCCTTTTCGCCGCGCGTCGGCCGCCCCCAGAAATCGATCATGGCGTATTTGCCGCTGGCCACGGTCAGCATGGCCGGCTCGTCCTCCGCCATCAGCTGCCGCACGGACGAGCTGACAAGGCCGATCTTTTTGCGCAGCTCGCGCCAGTCGGATTTGCCATAAGTTTCGCCAAGCAGGGAAATTTCCCCGCTCGTCGGCATCAGATAACCGGTGAGCGCACTCAACAAGGAAGTTTTGCCGGAGCCATTCGCCCCGAGGATGACCCAGTGCTCGCCGCGCTGCACCCGCCAGTTCACATGGTCAAGAATCACCGTGCCGCCGCGCTCGAGGCGGAGGGCGGAGACAGATAAAATGTAATTTGCCGAAATCACGGGCCGGATTTTTAACCACAAAGGCACCAAGACACAAAGGATAAAAATAAAACCTGCGCGGCACCGGGCAATCGGTGGAAATAATTTGGGCCGGGCAAAATTGCGTCTCGGCGATGGCTGAATTTTTTCTTCGTGTCTTGGCGCCTTGGTGGCTCAGCCTCAAATCACAGTTCCTGAATTTCCAGCCACAGCGGTTTCAAATCATCATCCGCCAGCGCCATCTGCTTGATAACTTCCTTTTGGCCGGCCTGGACGGCGCGCTGCAACCATTCGCGCGCGAGCTCGAGCTGCTGCATCTGGCAGGCGTAGCAGGAGAGATTGTAGGCGATGACCGGTTCCTGGGGAAACTGCCCGGCGGCGGGCAGCAAGGCGTCCCAGGCTTTGGGGAGGCCACCGCCGTTCACGCGGCGCAAGGCATAGGCGCGATGCAGCCAGCCGCCGGCATCATCGGGAGCGAATTTCAATTCCAGCTCCGCAATTTTCAGCGCGTCGGGCCAGTCTTTTTCATGGACGCACAGCGTCCACCACATCTCCAGCACGTCGGGGTGGTTTTGCTGGCTGGCGGAAATCAGCTGCAACTCGTCGCGCGCATCGTCAGCGCAGCCCAGCCCCAGCCAGCCGATGGCGGCGTTGAGGTGATGTAGGTCGGGCGGTTCGAGCAATTTCATGCGCGGCGATGATAAGCGCCCCGGCAGAAAACTGCCGACAAAAAAAATCAGTCGCGCGAAGGACGTGAAGTCGGAATTGAGTTTCTTCGCAACCAGCGCGGCCGGCGCGCGACCCGGAATCTTTGCTAGCATTCCGACGGTGGCCGGTTTATGAATGAAGTGGTTATGAAGAACATCATTCCGTTTTTTCTGGCGCTGGCCGGCACGGTTTCCGTCCATGCAAAAATTATGACCCAGACCATCGTATATAAACAAGGCGACGCGACGCTCGAAGGCTATCTGGCCTACGACGACGCCATCACCGGCAAGCGACCCGGCGTGCTGGTCGTGCATCAATGGCTCGGCCTGACGGATTACGAGAAGCACCGCGCGGAACAACTCGCGGGACTCGGCTACGTCGCGTTTTGCGCGGACATTTACGGCCAAGGCATCCGCCCAAAAGACACCAGCGAAGCCGGCGCGCAGGCGGGAAAATACAAAACTGATCGCGCGCTGCTCCGCGCCCGCGTCAACGCCGGCCTAGACGTGCTCCTGAAAAACGAACTGGTGGACACCCAGCGCGTGGCGGCGATCGGCTATTGTTTCGGGGGCACGACGGTGCTGGAACTGGCGCGGAGCGGCGCGGACATCGCGGGCGCGGTGAGCTTCCACGGCGGGCTAGACTCGCCGACGCCGACGGACGGCAAAAACATCAAATGCAAGATTCTGGTCTGCCACGGGGCGGATGATCCTTACACGACGCCGGAGAATCTGGCGGCGTTTGAAAACGAGCTGCGTTCCGCCAACGTGGACTGGCGACTCATCAAATACGGCGGCGCGGTCCACAGCTTCACGCAGCCGCTGGCGGGTAACGACAATTCCAAAGGCGCAGCCTACAATGAACGGGCCGACAAACGCTCGTGGGCGGACATGAAAAGTTTCTTCGCGGAGATATTTAATAACTGAAGCCGAAGGCATGAGTTCCACAAGCCCCCACTTCCAAAACTAAAAATGAAGGACTCGGGGAACTCGTCCCTCCGAAATTTTTGCTATGCGCATCACCGGCGGCAACGCGGCGCGGCGGATTCTGAAAGTCCCAAAAGGACTGGACGTCCGCCCCACGCCCGACCTCGTCAAGCAGGCGGTCTTCAACTCGCTCGGCGCGCGCGTGGTGGATGCGCGAGTGCTGGAGTTGTTCGCCGGCAGCGGCGCATTAAGCCTGGAATGTTTGAGCCGGGGCGCGGCGTCCGTGATATGCGTCGAGAAGTCGCATCGCCACGCGGAATTCATCCGCAGCAACGCCGCGGCCGCGGGCTATGGAGAAATTCTGGAAGTCCGCACGCAGGATGTTTTTCCCGTAATGCACCAACTGGCGGAAAGCGGAAAACAATTTGATCTGATCCTCGCCGATCCGCCTTATGGCGAAAAAAATGTGACCCGCCGCTCAACTTCCTTCGCGCAGCAGTTGCTCGATGATAAAAATCTGCCGAAGCTGCTCGCGCCCGGCGGAAGATTTGTCCTCGGCCACACCAAACGCGACACGCTGGAACTGGTCGCGCCGTGGACAGAGGCCAAAATGCTCAAGCACGGCGACACCGTGATGCGGTTTTTGGAAAAGTCGTAGCAGCCGACGTGAGGAGGCTCAAAACAAGAAACCCAAGAAGTTTGAGCTTCCTCACGTCGGCTGCCTCAAAGATTAGGACGCTTCCTCGACGGCCTCGCGGATGGTCTGCTTGAATTTGTCCATGCCTTCGCCAAACGCGGCGGAGATGGGCAGCGGCGCGACTTTTTTGATCTTCTTTTTGAACAGCTTCAATTTTTCCTCGGCGATGGCCTCGTCAATTTTGTTGGCAACGACAATGCGCGGACGTTCCAGCAGTTCGGGATCGTAAAGTTCGAGCTCCTTGAGCAGTTGCTTGTAATCGTCCCACGGCTCGCGGCCGTCGGTGCCGGCCATGTCGAGCAGCAGCACGAGAATTTTGCAGCGCTTGATGTGGCGGAGAAAGGCGTGACCCAAACCGACATTGTTGTGCGCGCCCTCGATGAGCCCGGGCACGTCGCAGACGGTGAGCCGCTTCCAATCGGCGTATTCCAAAATGCCAATCTGCGGGGTAAGCGTCGTGAACGGATATGCCGCGATCTTCGGCCGCGCCTTGGAAATCGCCGCGAGCAAAGTTGATTTGCCGGCGTTCGGATAGCCGACCAGGCCAATCTCCGCCATGATGCGCAGCTCTAAAAGATATTCGCCTTCGGTGCCGGGCTCGCCCGGCTGCGCGAAACGCGGCGTCTGGTGGCGCGCGGTGGCAAAATTGCGGTTACCCAATCCGCCGCGGCCGCCTTTGCACAAAACAAACTGCTGGCCGTGCGTGGTGAGGTCGGCCACGAGCTCGCGGGTTTCCGGTGCGGCTTCGCCTTCGCCGCCGGTCGCAGCTCCTTCATCGCTCAAATCAACTTCCATCGCCGTCTGGCCGCGCGACGTGCGCAGCAATGGCCGTTTACCCATGCCGCTGCCGATCATTGGTTTTTCATCTTCATCCTCGTCGTCATCGTCCTTCTTCATTTTGGTTTCGATGGGCGGCGTGGTGTCCTTGAGGCGCCAAACCAGCGTACCGCAGGGAACCTTAATGATGAGATCTTTTCCGGCCAAGCCGTCCATGCCCTTGCCCATGCCGTGATCGCCATCCTCCGCGAGCAGGCGCGGGACGTAATACTGCTGGATGAGATTGTTGAGGTCATGGTCGGCCTGCAAAATCACGCTGGCACCGCGCCCGCCGTTGCCGCCGCTCGGGCCGCCCTTGGGCACGAAGGCCTCGCGGTGAAAGGCGACACTGCCCTTGCCGCCGTGACCGGCGCGGGCGTAGATTTTTATTTCGTCAATGAACATGAAAGCCGTTTAATCGTTAAATGGTTGAATCGTTGAATCGGTTTAACTATTCACGATTCAGCCGTTCGGCGGCAATAAAAAAGGCGAGGCGTTTGGCCTCGCCTTGAAATGGTTCCAGGCAAATCAATTCTTCGCCGGCGCTGCCGCAACGATGTTGATGCGGCGGCTGTCCTTGTCGAACAACACTTTGCCGTCGGTGAGCGCAAACAACGTCCAGTCGCGGCCGGTGCCGACGTTCTTGCCCGCGACAAACTTGCTGCCGCGCTGGCGGACGAGGATGCTGCCGGCGGTGACGGTCTGGCCGCCAAATTCTTTTACGCCGAGGCGCTTGCTGATGCTGTCGCGTCCGTTCTTGACGCTGCCTTGACCTTTTTTATGTGCCATAAAATGTTAAGCGTTGATTGCAGTGATTTTGACAACCGTCAGTTCCTGGCGGTGGCCGATGGTCTTGTGATAGCCCTTGCGGCGTTTCATTTTGAACGTCAGCTTGTGTTCGCCGCGTTTGTGGGCAACGACGTCGGCGGCCACGGTGGCACCGGTCACGGTCGGCGAGCCGACGGTGACTTTGCCATCGTTGTTGACGAGCAGCACGCGGTCAAACGTAACCGGCTTGCCCGCCTCCACTTCAAGGCGTTCGATTTCGAGTTTATCGCCGGCGGTGACGCGATACTGTTTGCTACCTGTTTCTAAAACGGCATACATAAATTTTTCCCCGCAAAGGGTCGGGAATTAAACCAGATTTCGGAAAACTGTCAATGCCTGTTTTTCGGCAAAGAGGATTGTTCCCGGCGGCGCAGCTGGCGCTCCTGCTTTTTGATCTCACCGGCCAGCAATTCCTCCGCACACCAGCCGCGCATTTGAGCGAACGACGCGAGATCGAAAAGCGCTTTGGCCAATCCAGCTTGGGTTAATTGCCGTTTTAAATCCTGGCCGTCCGCGAGGACCTTGGCCTTGCGCGCCTTCTTCAAAAGTTTTTCCGCGCGGAGCAAGGCGGGCAGATGTTTGGGAATCCCATCAAACGCCGATTTGCGTTCGAGATGCGTGCCTTGCTTTTCCGCGCGCTTGATTTTTTCCCAATTTGCCCAGACCTCGTCCACGTTCTTGACTTTCGTCGTGCCGAAAACGTGAGGATGGCGGCGGATCAATTTGTCCACCAGATGACGCGCGACCTTTTCAAAATCAAAAGCACCCCGTTCGCGCGCAAGCTGGCAGTGAAAAACCACCTGCAACAGCAAGTCGCCCAGTTCCTCGGCCATCTCGTGATCGTCGCCAGCTTCAATCGAGTCAATCAGCTCGTAGACCTCCTCAATCGCGTGGCGGCGCAGCGTCAGGTGCGACTGCTCGCGATCCCACGGACAGCCGGCGGGTGAACGCAGCTTGGCCATGACGTTTAAAAGGTCGGCAATTGCAGAATTTTTCTTCATTGGCGATTTGCGATATACGATTTACGAGCGCCCGGCCCGGCGGCGCGCCAATCGTATATCGAAAATTGTAAATTACAAAATCACCAAATCGTCGCGGTGCACCAACTCGACGCGCGCGAGTTTACGGGCGCGGATTTCCTGGGCGCTGAATTTAGCGATGCCGCGCGCGAACTCGGTTCCGTCCAGATCGCAGATGCGCACCACATCGCCGGCGGCAAATTCGCCCTCGCAGCGCGCGAGGCCGGGCGGCAGGAGGCTCCTGCCCTTTTCGCGCAACGCCAGCTTTGCGCCGGCATCCACGAACAGCACGCCTTGCGGATGATGAAAAAAAGCAATCCAGCGTTTGCGGCCTTGCAGCTTGTTGGGCTTGGCAACGAACAGCGTGCCTTCGTCCGCGCCGGCCAGGATTTTGGCGAGCAGGTTTTTCTTTCGGCCGGAGGCGATGACCAGCGGAATCCCGGAGCGGACCGCGATTTTCGCCGCGTCAATTTTCGACTTCATTCCGCCGACCGCCGTTTCACTGGTCGTGCCGCCAGCCATATCCTGAACGGCGGCGTCAATTTTTTCGATGACGGAAAGCGTCTTCGCGTTTTTCTTGCCAAAATTTTCAATGACGCCGTCCACGGTCGTCAGAATCACCAGCAAATCCGCCGGCAGCAGCGAGGCGACCAGCGCGGACAGCTTGTCGTTGTCGCCAAATTTAATTTCCGTAAACGACACGGCATCGTTTTCGTTGATGATGGGAATGACGCCGTGTTTGAGCAGCGAAACGAGCGTGTTGCGCGCGTTGAGATGCCGCTCGTGGTGTTCGAGGTCTTCGTGCGTGAGCAGCACTTGCGCGACGACGAGACCGTGCGCGACAAACAGTTTGTCATAGGCCGCCATGAGCCGCGACTGGCCGACGGCGGCGCAGGCCTGCTTTTCCGCGAGATCAGTCGGACGCGATTCGTAGCCGAGCGCGCCCATGCCGGCGCCGACCGCGCCGCTGGTGACGAGCACGACTTCCTTGCCGGATTTTTTCAGCGCGGCGAGCTGCGCGACGAGCTGTTCCAACTGCGCCGGATCAATCAGCTTACGGCTGTCGGTGAGCACGCCGGTGCCGACTTTCACGACGATGCGTGAAGCGGATTTGAGAAGGTCACGATGCACGCACGAAGATTAGAAAAAATTCCGCGCGCAAAAAAGTCAAAACTCGGCGCCCTCACTTCAAGCCGGGCGGGGCGACGAGCGAGCCGAAGAAATCCCCGCCGCGCAAGGCGACCAGCACCGCCAGTCCGGCAAGGTCAGCGGGCGTTTTGACATTGTTGACGATCTGGTTTTCGATGCCGATGTTCTGCTCGCGATTATTTTTCTGATCTTTGAGATCAATGTATTTCGCCGTGCCCACGGAGACATTCAGCACATCAATGCCTTGAAAATCCAGGCCGGTCTGCCTTTTGAAATCCGGCAGCCCTTTGATTTTAGATCCTGGCGTGAGGTTTTTTTGCGTGGGCACGGGCAGGCCCATTGCGAACAGATTGGTCTGGCCGGCCTCGTTTTTCACGATGTCGAGTTCGCCGAGGTTGAAGCGCAGGAGCGTGATGTGAATCTGACTTTTGGCAAGCGCGGCGCGGTCGTATTCCACGTGGATTTCGGGAATGTTCAGAAAAGGTGTGCCGCCAAAATCCGCCGAATTGAAAAGCTGGAGGTTCTTGATGTCCACCACCGGCTCAAGCAGGCCGAGATGAAATTTCCCGATCTCCGCCTCCATGCCCGTCTGGGCGCGGATATTGTGCTGGATCACGACGCGCAAAACGGAATCCAGCGACAGGAAAAAAACCACCGCCAGCACGACGGCCAGCACCAGCAACCCCGCGAGACATTTGAAAATAAACTTTATCACAATTTTGATTCTCGATTTACGATATCCGATTTACGGAGCGCATCCAGGCAGTGAAACGACGCGAGATCGTATATCGCAAATCGTAAATTCACACCGCCACATCCTCCGGCCGCACTTCCAAACATTCATCCTGGTCCTCCCAAATCACGGACGCGTAGGCATCCAGCAGTTTCGGCGCGAGTTCGCGGCCGGCGTGCGACAACAATTGTTCCGCCTGCTTGGCTGCGGCTTCAAAAGCGTCGTCGTAATTGCCCGCCTTGCGGCGCTGGCGATCGTCCCAGTGCGCGACGGCGTGGACCGGCTCATATTGCTGCGCCCAGGCAGCCAGCGGTTCGCGGAACTCGGCGGGGATTTCATCGAACGGCACGAGGATTTCGTTGCAATGCTCGCAGATCAGGCCTTCGGCGCGCACATCGCGGGTGAGCAGCGGCAGGAACGGCGCGCGGCAGCAGGGCGATTCCGCGTAGGCGGCGGGCGCGGTGGCGAGCCGCTTGTGCCAGACTTGGCGGTCGTGGCCGATTTTGGCGGCGAGGCGATACGCGCCGACGAGCGGATGCGAGAGCCGCCACGCGCGGCCTTCAAGCTGGCCGAGCGTTTGGGCGAGCCAGCGAGCCAGCGTGAGGTCATCCCAATCGCGAAACACACGGGCGTATTCCTGCCAAAGTGAGTCCAGCGGCGAGGCCGATTCCGGTTCAAAAGCCATGCCGTCAGGATGGCGCGGAGCAAAGGCTTTGTCGAGCGGCGTCCAGCCGGCTCAAAGATACTTCGCGATGATGGGCTTCAACGTGGCGATGGTTTTCTTCGGCCAGAGTTTGCGGTCGGTCATGATGGCGTTTTGAAGCGCGGTGTGGCATGGCCAGTTCGGTTCGGCGGGAATTTGCGGAATGGCCTGCGCCACGATGGCCTTGGCGGTGGCGGCGTTTTTCATCAGGTTGGCAATGATCATTTCCACGGTCACATGCGCCTCGTCCACTTTCCAGCAGTCGTAATCGGTGATCATCGCCAGCGTGGCGTAGGCCATCTCGGCTTCGCGGGCGCACTTGGCCTCGCCGAGGTTCGTCATGCCGATGACGTCGTAGCCGAGCCGGTGGTGCGTGAGCGATTCGGCGCGGGTGCTGAAGGCCGGCCCTTCCATATTGACGTAAGTGCCGCCGTTGTGAACGCGGGTCTTCAAGCCGCGCGCGGTGAGCCAAAGGATTTGCCGGAGATTAGCGCAAACCGGGTCGGCAAAGGCGACGTGGCCGACGATGCCACGGCCGAAGAAGGTGTGTTCAAAATCGCGCTTGGTGCGGTCGAGAAACTGGTCGGGCAGCACGAGGTCGCACGGCCGGTATTTTTTCTGCAACGAGCCGACGGCGCTGACGCTGATGATCCACGCGACGCCGAGTTTTTTCAGCGCCCAGATGTTGGCGCGGTGGTTCAGCTCGCTCGGCAAAATGCGGTGGCCGCGGCCGTGGCGCGGCAGGAAAACCACTTCGCGCCCGGCGAGCCGGCCGGTGAGAAAGGCATCCGACGGCGCGCCGAAGGGCGTTTTGACGCGCACCCATTTCTGATTCGTAAAACCTTCGATGTGATACAGTCCGCTGCCGCCGATGATGCCGATTTTGTATTTTGACATGGCAGGATTTTTACCCACGAAAGACACGAAAGGCACGCAAAAATGAAAGCGCAGATTATTTGAGCTCGGGGGGAGGCGGCAGCGCGGTCGCCGTTTTCTCGATTGGCGTTTGGCGGCGATTGGATTATTCTGCGGGCATGGAACTATTCAACAAAATCCTCAGGACATCCGTGGACGGCGGGGCTTCGGACATTCACATCAAGGTCGGCACGCCGGTGATTTTCCGCATCAGCCGCGAGTTGATTTCCATTGAATGTCCACTGCCGACGGAACAATGGATGGACCAGGTCATTGAAAAAATCACGCCGATCCATTTGAAGAAAAAACTGGAAGAGGAACGCGAGGTGGATTTTTCCTATTTCGTCCCGGACGTGGGCCGTTTCCGCACGAATGTTTTTCAACAGCGCGGCACTTGGGCGCTGGCAATGCGCCATGTGAAGTCCACGGTGCCGAGCTTCGAGCAGCTCGGCCTGCTGGAGCATATCAAGGCCATCGCCGAATCGCCGCGCGGCATCGTGCTGGTCGCCGGCTCAACCGGCTCCGGCAAATCCACGACGCTGGCGGCGATGATCGAACACGTCAACGCCAATTTCAAAAAGCACATCATCACGCTCGAAGACCCGATTGAATTTGTCTTTGAGGACAACCAGTCCGTCATTGAGCAGCGCGAGATCGGCCTGGACACGGCGAATTTCTACGGCGCGCTCAAGCATGTTTTGCGGCAGGACCCGGACATCATCATGCTCGGCGAAATGCGCGACGCGGTCACCTTCACAGCGGCAATGAGCGCGGCGGACACCGGGCACCTGGTTTTTTCCACGCTACACACGACCACGGCGGCGCAGTCCATCACGCGCATCCTCGATTTTTTCAAGGCGGATGAACGCGAACAGGTTCGCCGCCAGCTGGCCGGCACGCTGCGGGGCGTCATCTGCCAGCGCATGGTGCCGACCATCGAAGGCAAAATGACCCCGGCGCTGGAAATCATGATCAATTCGCCGCTGATCAAGAAAATGCTGGAGGAAAACCGGCTGGACAAGCTGACCGCCGCCATCGAAACCGGTTCCGACGACGGGATGCTGACGTTTAACCAGTCGTTGTTCAATCTTGTGAAGGCCGGCCGCATCACCGAGAAGGAAGCGTTGTCCAAGGCCAGCAATCCGCAGGCGCTGGAGATGAATTTCAAAGGCATCTTCCTCAACGAAGGCGGTCGCATTGTCGGTTGAAAAACATCCGCATCAGCTGACCCCGACTTTGAGGCGGAGGAGGATAGCGAGGCTGATTCAATTACCCGATTGATTAAAAAACCAACCAGGTTTATCGTTTTTAGAAATGCGAGTTTCCAAGAAGACCGATTACGCTTTGCGCGCCTTGTTCACGCTGGTGGATCATTACGGCGGGGCGCCGATTCCCATCCGGGAACTGGCGCGGCGCAATGATGTACCCAAGCGGTTTCTCGAACAGATCATGCTCGGACTCAAGACGCAAGGCTGGGTGGACAGCTCGGCCGGGATTCGCGGCGGCTATTTTCTGGCGCGGAGTCCGGCAAAAATCACGATGGGCGAGGTGGTGCGGCATTTTGATGGTATTTTGGCGCCGATTGATTGTGTTTCCGTCACGGGTTACAAACGCTGCTCGCAAGAATCGGTCTGCCGATTCCGCCGCGTCTTCTTTGACGCGCGCAATTATGTGGCCAGCCTGATGGATCGCACGACGCTGGCGGAAGTGGCCAAGAGCCTGCCGGTTTCCAAGCACGAAGTTTCCACCGGCTTCATCGGCGGGGAAGGCATCTGAAACTTTTTTCATTTTACGAGTTGACAAAAACAGCCGAAGGAAGATAATAACGACAGTTAAAGTCGCTATTAAATAATTGCCAGTAGAATTGCCGAGGGTGAAGGGTGACAAGGGTGGTGGAATTCAAGCGGCCTTTTTATTTGGGTTTAATAACGACAATTAAAGTCGTTAATAATTTTTAGACAGACGATTAAAGCAACGAAAATAGAACATCAAATCACGCCGACCGTGACCAACGGAAGCTGAATGAACATGAAAATAAAACTGAACTGGAAACTGATTGCCGGCTTGGCCGGATTAAACCTGGCGTTCGCATCGCTGGCCGCGAGTGATGACGAACTTAATCAATTGAAACAGCAAATTCAGGAGCTGGACCAAAAAGTCCGCATTCTGGAGCGCGAACGGGAAATTGACCAGGACAGCGCCAGCACCGCCGCCAAGGCCGCCCCGCGAATCATCATTGGCGGCAGCGGCTTCAATTTCAGTTCGGGCGACTCGAATTTCACCGCCCAGATTCACGGACTGGTGCAGTTTGACAGCCGGACATTTTTTCAGGATGGCGGCATCAATGGCAATGACGGTTTCCTGCTCCGCCGGGCACGGCCGATTTTGACCGGCACGTTGTTCCATGATTTTGATTACAACTTCACGCCGGATTTTGGCGGCAGCACGGTGCAGATTCAGGACGCCTATTTGAACTACCGATACAGCCAGCAATTTCAATTGCAGGCCGGCAAATTCAAATCACCGGTCGGCCTGGAACAGTTGCAATCCGATCCGGCCACGTCGTTCAACGAGCGCTCACTCGTGACGGATTTGGTGCCGAACCGCGACCTCGGCCTGGATTTGCATGGCGATATTGATCTGTTTAGCGGCGGAGTCAGCTACGCCATTGGCGTTTTCAATGGCGCTACCGATTATTCCGGCACCACGACGAATGCGTCGTTTCAGGATGGCAAGGCGCTGGTGGCGCGGCTGTTTTTTCAGCCGTGGAAAAATTCCAGCCTGAACGGTCTGCGCGGCTTCGGATTCGGCGTGGCCGGCAGCCTCCAGAGCGACCACACTTCGGCAACCAATGTCGCCACCGACCTGTCGCCGGGCTACACGTCCGACGGCCAGCAGAAATTTTTCACCTACACGCCCACCGTGATTGCGGACGGCCAGCACTGGCGGCTTTCGCCGCAGGCTTATTATTATTACGGCCCGTTTGGACTGCTGGCGGAATATGTGGTGTCGGATCAACACGTCCGGAAAGGCATTGGGCCCAAAACGCCGAATCGTGACTTGCAAAACACTGCGTGGGAACTCTCCGGCTCCTGGCTGTTGACCGGCGAGGATGCCAGCTACACCGGCATCACGCCACGGCATCCCTTCGACCCGCGCAACGGCCAATGGGGCGCATGGCAAGTGGTCGCGCGCTACGCCGAACTGAACCTAGATAGCAGCGCGTTCTTAAACAGCGTCTTTGCCGACCCGACGAAATCGGCGTCGGGCGCACAAGCGTGGTCGGTCGGCATCAATTGGTATCTCAACAAAAACCTGCGCGCCAACTTGAGTTTTTCCCGGACGACGTTCAGCGGCTTCACCGGCAAGGCCGCGCCGGGCGTCGTTCCGGCACAGGCAGAAAACGTGCTGTTCTCGCGCTTGCAACTGGCATTTTGACGCGTAATGAAAGGGAAAATAATTTTATGAAAAAAACTCTGCAAATCCTCCTGGCCGCAACGCTCGCGCTGTCCGCCGGCGCTAAGGAAATTAAACTGCTCAACGTTTCCTACGATCCGACGCGCGAGCTTTACACGGAATACAATGCCGCGTTCGTGAAATACTGGAAGGCCAAAACCGGCGACGACGTGGTGGTCTCGCAGTCGCACGGCGGCTCGGGCAAGCAGGCGCAGGCGGTCATTGCCAGCCTCGATGCCGACGTGGTCACGCTGGCGCTGGCCTATGACATTGACGCCATTTCACAGCAGGCACGGCTGCTGCCCGCCGACTGGCAAAAACGCCTGCCCAACAACAGCACGCCCTACACCTCGACGATTGTATTTCTGGTGCGCAAAGGGAACCCCAAGGGCATCAAGGACTGGGACGACGTGGTGAAAAAAGACGTAAGCGTGGTGGTGGCCAACCCAAAGACCTCGGGCGGCGCGCGCTGGGCCTATCTGGCCGCCTATGCTTACGCGCTCGAAAAGAACAATCATGATGACGCGGCGGCGCGCAACTTCATCAAGCTACTCTACAAAAATGTGCCCGTGCTGGATTCTGGCGCGCGCGGCTCGACCGTGACGTTTGCCAAGAACGGCATCGGCGACGTGCTGCTCGCGTGGGAAAACGAGGCGCACCTTGCGCTCAAGGAATTCGGCGCGGATAACTTTGAAATTGTCACGCCGCCGTTGAGTATCCTCGCCGAGCCGCCCGTGGCCGTGGTGGACAAAAACGCCAAACGCCATCACACCACGGAAGTGGCGACGGAATACTTAAAATATCTGTATTCCGACGAAGGTCAGGAAATCGCGGCGAAGAATTTTTACCGCCCGCGCAATGAAGGCATCGCCAAGAAATACGCTGCCAATTTCACCCAATTAAAACTCGTCACGCTGAACGAGGAATTCGGCAGTTGGGCCAACGCGCAGAAAACCCATTTCGCCGACGGCGGCGTGTTCGACCAGATCTTCCAACCGCAAAACTAGATTGCGGTCTTCCGACGAGGCGGGCGGCCGGAGCACCTCAGGCCCCGCCGCTCGCAAAATAAAAAACAAAACAAGGATATGACCATCACTGAATCAACAACAAAACTCGCTTCGCAAGCACTACCCCAACAACGCCGATCCATTGCCGAGTTGCTGGCACCGCTGGAAGAAATCGCCGCCCATTCACCGAATCTCGTTGTCAATCACGACGCGCGGTTTGAAGTGAACGGTGAAGCTTACGAGCTGCCGCGCTACTTGTTCGTCGGCCCGCGCGGCGGCGATACGCCGATCCGGATCGGCATTTTTGCCGGCGTCCACGGGGACGAACCGGAAGGCGTCCATGCGCTGGTCCAACTTATCAAGCTGCTTGAATCAAAGCCCGAACTGGCCGCGGGTTATTATCTGTCGTTTTATCCCATTTGCAATCCGTCGGGATTTGAGGATGGCACGCGCTTTTCGCGCACCGGCAAGGATTTGAACCGCGAGTTTTGGAGGGACTCCGCCGAGCCGGAAGTCCGGCTGCTCCAAGCCGAGCTGCAATCGCGGTCATTCCAAGGAATCATTTCGCTGCACACGGACGATACCAGTTCCGGTTTTTACGGCATCGTGCGCGGCGCGACGCTGACGAAGCATCTGATTGAACCCGCGCTGGCGGCGGCGGAAAAATTTCTCCCGCGCGACGAACGTCCAGTCATTGACGGCTTCAACGCCCGCCGCGGCGTCATCCGCGACTGCTACGACGGCGTTTTGGCGGCGCCGCCGAAAACGCGCCCGCGCCCATTTGAAATCATTTTGGAAACACCGGCCACGCCGCCGGAGTATTTGAAGGAACTGGCGTTTGTCGCCGCGCTCCAGACAATTTTGCTCGAATACAATAAATTCATCGCCTACGCTCCGAACCTCTAAAACGTGGCGACCAAGCGAACCAGCGGCAAAAAAATCCGCGTGCTGCCGGGCTTCAAACTGACGCTCGGCTTCACGGTTTTTTATCTCGGCCTCATCGTGCTAATTCCGCTGGCGGCGGTTTTTTGGAAAGCCACGTCGCTGACCTGGCCGGAATTCTGGCACACCGTCACTATGCCTACGGCGATGGCGTCGTATCGCCTGACTTTTGGCGCATCGTTTCTGGCGGCGGTGGTCAACGCTTTTTTCGGCCTAAACGTCGCGTGGGTTTTGGTGCGCTATGAGTTTTTCGGAAAAAAGATTGTGGATGCGCTAGTGGATTTGCCGTTCGCGCTGCCGACCGCCGTCGCCGGCATCACATTGGCGACGCTTTACGCAAAAATCGGCTGGCTCGGCCAACTGCTGGAACCGCTCGGCATCAAAGTGGCCAACACGCAAATCGGCGTGTTCATCGCGCTGACTTTCATCGGGCTGCCGTTCATCGTGCGCACGGTGCAGCCGATTCTCGAAGACCTTGACCCGGAACTAGAGGAAGCTGCGTCCAGCCTCGGCGCGAACCGCTGGCAGGTTTTTTCGCGAGTCATTTTGCCAATGCTCACGCCGGCGCTGCTCACCGGCTTTGCACTAGCATTCGCCCGCGCACTGGGCGAATACGGCTCGGTGATTTTCATCGCCGGCAACATCCCGATGAAAACGCAGATCACGCCGGTCATCATCATGGGTGAGCTGGACATGTTTGATTGCGGCAAAGCCACCGCCATTGCCGTCGTGATGCTCGTCGTCTCGTTCGTGCTGCTGCTCGGCGTGAACGTGCTGCAATGGTGGACGAACCGCTACAACACCAACAACCTCGCATGACGCCCGTCGCCACCACTTTTCACTCCCCGCATCACGTCGGGCATCGGCACACGACGAGCGAACCGCCGACGGTGCGCCGCCTGCTCATCGGCGTGGCGCTTGCTTTTTTGAGTTTGTTTCTGTTCCTGCCGCTGGTGTTCGTGTTCACGGAGGCGTTTGCCAAAGGCATCGGCTATTATTTTACCACGTTGCGCGACCCGATGGCCTGGAGCGCCATCAAACTGACCTGCACCGCCGCCGCCATCGCCGTGCCGTTGAACTGCGTCTTCGGGGTCTGCGCGGCGTGGGCGATCGCGAAGTTCGATTTTCGCGGCAAAAATATTCTACTCACGCTAATTGACCTGCCGTTCTCGGTTTCGCCGGTGATCGCCGGTTTGATTTACGTTCTCGTTTTCGGCGCGCAGGGCTGGCTCGGACTTTACCTGAACGCCGACAATCCGAAATTTCCGTGGCTGGCCAACTGGCTGAACGAAGAAAACTTCAAAATCATTTTCGCCGTGCCCGGCATCGTGCTGGCGACCATTTTTGTCACGTTCCCGTTCGTTGCACGCGAACTAATTCCGCTCATGCAGGCGCAGGGCCGCAACGAGGAAGAAGCTGCGCGAGTGCTCGGCGCGAGCGGCTGGCAGACGTTTTGGCGCGTCACGCTGCCCAATATTAAATGGGGTTTGATCTACGGCGTGATTTTGTGCAATGCCCGCGCGATGGGCGAATTCGGAGCGGTGGCGGTGGTCAGCGGCCGGATTCGCGGGCAGACCAATACCATTCCGCTGCACATTGAAGCGCTGTATGACGACTACAATTTCACCGGCGCCTTTGCCGTGGCGTCGCTGCTCGCGTTTCTCGCGCTCATCACGCTGGGATTGAAGACGTGGGTGGAACACGAAAACGCCGAGCAGAACGAGTTCAATGAGTAATCCGTTGAATAGTTGAATCGCTGAATCGGCAGGGCGAAGGACGATTCAACCATTCACCGATTAAATAAATTTAAAAAATGAGTGTCGAAGTCAAAAACGTCAGGAAAAAATTTGGCAGCTTCATCGCGCTCGACAACGTCAGCCTCAAGGTCGAGTCCGGCGAGCTTGTGGCGCTGCTAGGCCCGTCCGGCTCCGGCAAGACGACTTTGCTGCGCACCATCGCCGGCCTGGAATTTCCTGACAACGCCGGCGAGGCGCAGGTTTTGTTTTACGGCGAGGATGTGACGCAGATTCCCGCCAGCGAACGCAAGGCCGGCTTTGCGTTTCAACATTATGCGCTGTTCCGACACATGAACGTGTTTGAAAATATCGCGTTCGGACTGCGCGTGCGCCCGAAAACCACCCGTCCGCCGGAAAATGAAATCCGCGCCCGTGTGGAAAAATTGTTGAAGCTTATCCAGCTTGATCCGCTGGCCAACCGTTTTCCCTCGCAGCTTTCCGGCGGCCAGCGGCAACGGGTTGCGCTGGCGCGCGCGCTCGCGGTGGAACCGAAAGTGCTCCTGCTCGACGAACCGTTCGGCGCGCTGGACGCGAAAGTCCGCAAGGAACTGCGCCGCTGGCTGCGGCAGTTGCACGACGAGATTCACATCACGACGCTATTCGTGACGCACGATCAGGAAGAGGCGCTGGAAGTCGCCGACCGCGTGGCAATTTTGCGCGCCGGCAAGATTGAGCAGATCGGCACGCCGGAGGAAATTTACGACCATCCCGCGTCGCCATTCGTCTACGATTTTCTCGGCAACGTGAATCTGTTCAGCGGCCGCGTGAAGGACGGATCAGTGGTCATCGGCGAAACGGAATTTTCCCTCGGCGAAAAGACCGGCGAGAATGATACCGCCGCCGTCGCCTTTGTGCGTCCGCACGACATCCGCGTCACGCGCGTAGCCGCCGGCCCGGCGCTGGCGGCGCAGGTTGTCCGCTCCAACGCCGCCGGGCCGGTGGCGAATCTGGAATTGAAGCGGCTGGACAGCGGCGAACTGTTCACCGTGCAGTTGAGCAAGGAGCTGTTTCAAGCCTTGTCGCCCAAATCCGGCGAAACAGTTTTCGTGGAATTGAAGAACGTGAGAATCTTCGGCGAGGATTACTCGATTTGATTATAAAGCCGGGATGGTGGCCGCCATGCCCGCAAGCGAATTGTGGAGATGAAGTGAAGGAATCTTCCGTCATGGGGTGGTGAACCGGGCCAGCGCTCCGTGGCGGGCAGGGCGTTTGACGGTTCGGTTGCATGCCGGCGAACTACGCTTCCTGGGGTCGCTTTCATAGCCGAGACCACGATTCGCGCAGTGAATTAAACAACTTGGGGCAACCATTAGTGGCGGGCTTGAGAGGCCTCACCGGTTCCGGAGTCTGGTTTTAGTTGGCACCGCGGGTGCAAATGCTTGGCGTGTTGAGTTCACTTTTTTGATTCACTGGCGGCCCTTTCCACTTTAATACTATGCTGTGCCGGAGAACAAAATGCCTGAAGTGCTGAACATTGCCGTTTCCGCCCCGCGTCTCCGGCGCGGCTGGCGGCTGTTCCTATTTTATTCATCGGCCGTATTGCTGACGGGCCTGGTGGCGATGCTGTTTGCGGATTTGCTCTGGCGCACTGGCTGGAGCGCATCGCGCACGATGCTGCTGGTGCTATTCATTATTTTGTTCCTGCTCACGGCCATCGGCTGCATGCACGGCGTCTATGGTTTTTTCATCCGCATCTTCGGCACGAACCGGCGGATCACTGCGCTGAAACCGTTCAAGGAGCAAAGCATTGACGGCGTCAGCACCGCCATCATCTTCCCGATTTACAATGAAGATTCCGTCCGCGTGCTCGAAGGCCTGCGCGCCACCTATGAATCGCTCCAGCGCGCCGGCCAGCTTGAACGTTTCGATTTTTTCATCCTGAGCGACTCAACGCAGCCGGACTGCTGGATCGAGGAGGAAAGGCGCTGGTCGGAACTCGTGTGCGACCTCGACGCGCTGGGGAAAATCTACTACCGCCGCCGCCTGTTCAATGAGGAGCGCAAGAGCGGCAACGTCCGCGACTTTCTCAACACCTGGGGCAAACGCTACCGCTACTTCATCTGCTGCGACGCTGACAGCGTGATGCGCGGCGAAACGCTGGTGGATTTAGTGAAAATGATGGAGGTGCACCCCACCGTCGGCCTGATTCAAACAGTGCCGGCGCTCGTCAACGCCGAGTCGTTGTTCGGCCGCATCCAGCAGTTTGCCAACCGGCTTTATGCGCCGGTGTTCATCGCGGGCTTGAATTACTGGGCACTGGATTTTGGCAATTATTGGGGCCACAACGCCATCATCCGCACGGAGCCGTTCATGCAGTTCTGCGACCTGCCGCAATTGCCGGGGCGCAAACCCTTCGGCGGGCAAATTCTTTCGCACGACTTCGTCGAAGCCGCGCTGATGCTCCGGGAAAACTGGCAGGTGTGGCTCGCCTACGATTTGGAAGGCAGCTACGAGGAGGCCCCGCAGGCGCTCATTGAAAATGCCCAGCGCGAGCGTCGCTGGTGCCAGGGCAACTTGCAGCACACCCTCGTTTTGTTCGCCAAAGGCCTGCGCGGCGTGAGCCGGATGCACCTGATCCTCGGAATTTTCGGCTACGTTGCCAGCCCGCTCTGGCTTGCGTTCCTTGTCACATTCGACTGGATTTACTGCATGCAGAAATTCACCGGCCTATCCGACATCACGGTGGAATCGTTCAATCCGTATCTCAAAAACTGGAGCGGCACCGCGCACGCCTTTTTGATTTTCGTGATCTGCATGGTGGTCATCATGCTCCCCAAATTGCTCTCGCTGATCGACCTTGCGCGCGACTGGCCCCGCCGCCGGCAATTCGGCGGCCTGCTCAACGCCGCCGGCGGCGTGCTGGGCGAAACGCTTTTTTCCACGCTCCACGCGCCGTTGCTCATGCTCTGGCACACGCGGTTCGTGCTAACCAACATCGCCGGCATCAGCGTCGGCTGGACCACGCAAAAGCGTTCCGCCGACGGCACCGATTGGCTTTACGCCTTGCAGCGCCACTGGGGCCATACACTCATCGGCGTGGTGTGGGGCTGGTTCACCTGGAAGCTGGACCCCGGAATGTTCTGGTGGTTTGTGCCGGTGCTGGCCGGCTTGGTTTTTTCCGTGCCACTGAGCGTGCTGACCAGTCGCCGCAGTCTCGGCACCTGGGCCAAAAGCGCCGGCTTGTTTCTGACACCGGAAGAAACCCAGCCGCCACTGGAACTCGTCTCGCTGAGGTCGCGGATGAAAATTCACGAATTGACCGGGCAGGAATCGGCCGGCGGCCGCGTTCACGCCGGACTCGCCGCCGCCGTGCTGGACCCTTATGTCAACGCTGTTCACGTCACGCTGCTGCGCGAAAAGAATTTGAACCCGGTTTATGCCGAGCATTTCCAGCGCATCGGCGCTGGCACCGACGCCGTGCGCGATCTCGGCGAGAAACTGCTCGCCGGCGGCCCGGAAAAACTCAAGCCGTCCGAACGCATGACCGTGCTGGCCGACCAGGCCGCGATGGTGTGGCTGCATCAGCAGGCCTGGCTGCGCCCGGAGGAAAAGCTCGCGCCGTGGTGGAAGGCGATGATCCGCGAATTCAGCCACCGGGAGTGAAATTTCCAATTTATTGAAAAGACAGCCGGAAATCCAAGACCGTGGACTTTGGACTTTGGACTTTGGGCTTGGTTTGCTAAATTCCGCGCATGACGCGTACGGAAAAGCTTCTGGCGGAACTCATCGCGCTGCCCAGCGTGAACCCAGCTTTCCTGCCGCCGCGCCATCCGCACGCGGGCGAACAGCGCGTGGCAGAATTACTGGCGGCCAGGGCGGCCACGGCCGGTCTGGAAGTTGAATTTCAAAAAGTCCTGGCGGCCGGACGCCAACGCTCCAATGTCATCGCCCGGCTGCGGCCGCAAAATCAAATTAAGCAGACCATTTTGCTGGCACCGCATTTGGACACCGTTGATGCAGACGATTCGCAATTTGTTCCCCAGCGCAAACACGGACAGCTCCACGGGCGCGGCGCGAGCGACACGAAAGGTTCCGTGGCCGCCATGCTCGTTGCGCTATGCGAACTGGCAACAAGCCAGGCGCGGCCGTTAGAAACGGAAATTGTCCTGGCCGGACTGGTTGACGAGGAGCACGCGCAGGCCGGCTCCCGCGCGCTAGCGGCCAGCGGATTTAAAGCGGAACTGGCCATTGTGGGCGAGCCGACAAAATTGCAGGTCGTCACCGCGCACAAAGGCAGCTTGTGGCTGCAACTGGAAACGCGCGGGCGGGCGGCGCACGGCGCGACGCCGCACCTCGGCAAGAATGCGGTTCACGAAATGGCGCATGTGGTGGACGTTTTGGAGACGGATTACGCGACGCAGCTGCGGCGGCGGAAACACCCATTGCTCGGCAGGGGCACGGTGAACGTCGGGAAAATTTCCGGCGGCACGCAGCCGAACATCGTGCCGGACCGTTGCACGATTGCCATTGACCGCCGAACGCTGCCGGGTGAAACGGAGGCTGGTGTCCGCCGCGAAATCGCCGCGCTGCTGCGCGCCAAAAAACTGACGGCGAAAATTTTCAACACCAAGCTCGCGCCGGCTTTGGCGCTGGAAACCGATGCAAAACTGCCGCTGGTTCGGCAATTTCTCCGTTGCGCCGGCCAAACCAGACCGGCGGGCGTGGATTATTTTTGCGACGCGGCGGTGCTGGCGGCGGGCGGGATTCCCAGCGTCGTTTTCGGACCGGGCGATATCGCGCAGGCGCACACAGCAGATGAATGGATTTCCCTGACGCAGCTTGAACGCGGCAAGGATTTGCTGGTCAGATTTTTCAAATCGCTGCCCTGAAGAAAACGGTGGCACCAAAAACACCAAGAACCGATCCAACTTTTTCGAATTTTATGGCGATTGAACCCAATGAAACGGTGCCGACGATTGACCACAAACCGCACGCGACATTTTTCCGCCAGAGCGGCTGGCTGATGATCGCGGCCATCCTGGGCGGAGCGCTGACGTGGGGCGTGCATTTTCTGAACAAGGTGATTGACCCGGCGGAATACGCGACCTTCGGCGTGCTGCTGATGGTGGTGGCGTGCCTGCCGACAATGCCATTACAGATGGTGTTCACGCAACAGGCGGCGCTGGCGCTGGCGACAGGCCGCGAACGACAACTGGCCGGCTTGGTCCGGTTGGCGTGGTTATGGACATTCATCCTCTGGGCGCTGGGCGCGCTAGTGGTGTTTGGGTTTCGTAAACAGATCGTGGCGGGCTGGCATCTACCAAACGAACTGGGAATATGGGTGACGCTGCTACTGCTGCTGGTTTCGTTGTGGGTGCCGATGTTCACCGGCCTGCTGCAAGGCCGGCAGGATTTTTTCTGGATGGGCTGGTCGTCCATCGTCGGTGGGGCAACGCGCCTGGGCGGGGCGGTGCTGCTCGTGCTAGCTTTGCACCTAGGCGCGGCGGGCATGATGACGGGCGCACTGATCGGCATCGGCCTGACGGCCTTGATCGCCGTCTGGCGGACGCGAGATTTGTGGCGGCTGCCGGCGGAACGATTCGAAATGGCCGGGCTGGCGCGCCAAGTGCTGCCGCTGCTGTTCGGTTTCGGCGCATGCCAGTTCATGTTCACCTCGGACACCATGTTTGCCACGGCCTATTTTGACGGGGAACAGATGAAGCCTTACGTCGTGGCGGGGACATTGTCACGCGCCTTGTTATGGCTAGTGCTGCCGCTGGCGTCGGTGATGTTTCCCAAACTCATTCAAAGCCGGGCGAAGTCGGAGAAAAGCAACTTGTTCGGGCTGGTGGTGCTGGGCACGGCGGTACTGTCGGTCGGCGGCGCGCTGGGTTTGTGGCTGGTCGGGCCGTGGGTGGTGCGTTTCGTCGCCCATGCCGGCGACGTGGCCGCAACCATGGCGCTCATACCATGGTATGCCGGCGCGATGGTGCCGCTGGCACTGGCGAACGTGATGGTGAATGACCTGCTGGCGCGGTCGCGCTTCGGCGTGGTGCCGTTCATGGTGGCGCTGGCGGTGGCTTATGGCTTCGCCTTGCCATGGATGCTGAATCATTTCCCGGGCCGCATCGCGGTGGTGTTGCAAACACTCGGCGCGTTCAACCTGCTGCTATTCGCCATCTGCGCGTGGTTCGCCTGGGGCGTGAAAGAAAAAAATTAAAGCTGGAGAGTGGCTGGCGGACGGGCAAAGCGCCGCCCTCAATCCTCCATCCGTTATCCTCGTTTTTCACCAGCCGGCCGGGACAAAGGCTGCGGGGCGCGCAATTTTTTATAGATCCAGCCCTCCAACGGGCGCAGCGGGCGCAGCCATTTGTAAAATGGCGAATATATCAGCCGAACGCGCAGCACTGACAGGAACATTGTGAACGCCGAACGGAACAGCGACGATGTGACCTTCGAGCCAGCCACATCCGTCCATTCGATAGGCACTTCGCGCACGCGAAAGCCGGCGCGCTTCAGCAGCACCAGCAGATTTACGTCAAACGCCAGATCTGCGATGCACAGTGACGAGTGGATTTTTTCCACCGCCGCCCGCCGCATCAGTTTGCACGGACATTGCGTGTCCTTGATGTGCATCCAAAAACACAACTCCACGACCAGGTGGAAACAGCGGCTGACGAACTGCCGGAACCTTGGCTGCGCCTTCAGCAGCACGCTGCCGCGCAACCAGCGCGAGCCGATCACGCAATCCGCAGCCGCCAGGTACGGCAGCAATTCCAGCACCGTCGTCGGCCCGGTCGCGCCGTCGGCGTCCACGTAGCCGATAAGGTCAGCGTGGCCGGTGAGCTTGAGCCCCTCGATGAGCGCACCGCCCTTGCCGATGGGAGCGGGGAAATCCAGCCAGCCCACCGCCGGACAAGCCTGCGCGACGCGCTGCACCACGCCCAGCGTGTTGTCGCGGCAGCCATTGAGGACGACAATCAGTTGAAACCGGCCGGCATAATTTTTCTGAAAAAAATCCGCGTAGGCGCGCAGCACCGGTTCGATGCGCGTTTCTTCGTTGTAAGCCGGGATGAGCAGCAGCAGGCTGGGTTCGGGCACGACGATTCATTAGCAGAAAACCGCCGCCCAGGCAATCTTGGGAAACGCGCCAGATAAGTTTAGATTCGCCAAACCTGACACCATTCAACTACAATTGCATTATGGCCAGACTCTTTCTAGGACTCGATTCCAGCACACAAAGCTTAAGCGCCGTTGTCATTGACCTCGACATGCGGAAGGTTGTCCACGAAAAATCCATTAATTTCGACCAGGCGCTGCCACAGTTCAAAACCCGCCACGGCGTCCTGCCGCACCGCGACCCGCTCCTCAAGCACAGCCCGCCACTGCTCTGGGCCGCCGCGCTGGATTTGATCTTCGCGCAGCTGAAAAAAGACGGCGTGGCGCTGGGAAAAATTCTCGCCGTCAGCGGCTGCGGCCAGCAGCACGGCTCGGTTTATCTCAACGAAAAGGCCGCCGCCGCGCTGGCGAACCTGGATCCAAAAAAATCCCTAGTGGAAAACCTCGACGGCATTTTCGCGCGCAAAACTTCGCCCATCTGGATGGATTCCTCGACCGCCAAGGAGTGCGCCGAGATCCGCAAAAAACTCGGCGGCATCAAATACACGGCTTCGCGCACCGGCTCGGACACGTTCGAACGCTTCACCGGCCCGCAAATCCGCAAGTTTTACAAGACCGAGCCGAATGCCTACGCCAAGACCGCCGGCATCGCACTCGTCAGCTCATTCATGGCGTCGCTGCTCGCCGGAAAAATCGCGCCGATTGATTTCGGCGACGGCGCGGGCATGAACCTCATGGACATCCGCCGGAAAAACTGGAACCACGACGCGCTCAAGGCCACCGCGCCCGGCCTCATCAACAAGCTGCCGCCGCTCGCTGAATCCGGCCGCGTCATCGGACCGGTCAGTCCCTACTTCGTCAACAAATTCGGCCTGAATCCCGCCGCGCTCGCCACAGTGTGGACCGGCGACAATCCGGCGAGCGCCCTCGGCCTCGGCCTCATCAAGCCCGGCGCGGCGGCCATCAGCCTCGGCACCAGCGACACGTTTTTTGCCACGATGGATAAATGCCAGACCGATGAAAGCGGCGAAGGCCATGTCTTTGCCTCGCCAACCGGCGGTTCACTGGCGCTGATCTGTTTCAAAAACGGTTCGCTGGCGCGCGAAAAAATCCGCGCACTCTACAAAATTTCCGACTGGAAAAAATTCGGCGAACTGGTGGCGCAGACCCCGCCCGGCAACAACGGCGGCATCTTGCTGCCGTGGTTTGAACCGGAAATCGTCCCGCGCGTCCACCAGCCGTCCGTCCGGCGCTTTGACCTTGAAGAGAAAAACGTCGCCGCCAACTGCCGCGCCATTTTCGAGGCGCAGATGCTGGCGCTGCGGCTGCACTCGCAATGGATGCAGATGGCGCCGGAAAAAATCTTTGCCACCGGCGGCGCCGCGAACGACCCCGCGCTGTTGCAAGTGATGGCGGACGTGCTGAACTGCCGCGTGCAACGAATCGAAATTTCCAAGAGCGCCGCGCTGGGGGCCGCGCTGCAGGCGGCGCACGGCTGGCTAGTAGCGGCGGACAAAAATCCGCAGTGGGAAAAGCTCGTCGCCGGTTTCTGTGATCCGGTTCCCGGCAGCGAAATCCGCCCGGACAAAAAAGCCGCGAAAATCTACGACAAGCTGCTGGAAAAATACGCCGCCAGCGAATACTCGGCATTGCACGGCGATTGAAAGCCGGCCGGTGACAGACATCTTGCCGGTCATCCGGAACCGGCTTGGCAGCACCAGCGTCTTCCAAGCTTTCAAAAACTCCAGACTCCGCTGTATTTTTTCCCGGCAGGCCGCGCGCCCCGCCGCTACGGCACGCTCGGCCGCGCCGGCCCGGCTTGCGAGGTGAGGGTGATCGTCGCCGGCTGCAAACCATCCGCGCTCGCGGTCAGCTTGATTTCGCCGGCGTCCTTCGTGGCTTGCACCAGGACCTGTGCGAGACCGTTGAACAGGCTGCGCGACCAGGCGGAGGCGGCGGGTTTGCCGACGATTTCCACATTCACATCGGGATTGAGGCCACCGGTGCCAGCCTCATTGTTCACGCCCACGGCGATGACATTGTCACCCGCGTGCAGGGCATTCTTGATGTCAAATTCCGGCTGCGCCGACCAGTCGCGCGATTCGCCGACGCGCTGGTGGTTGACGAAAATCCAACCGTGGTCATCAATGCCGCCGAAGCGGATTTGCACGCCGGGATTGGCGAGGTCCGCCTCGGTCAGGCTGACGTGCGCGCGGAAAATGCCCGACTGGCCTTCGTTTAAAACCATGTCACCGGTGTCGCCGTCGGTCTTGGGCTTGATGGTGTTCCAGGCCGAGTCGTCAAACTCGTTGGCATATTCGGGAGCCAGCCGGCCCTTGCCCGGCACGGTGGCGAGCTGCCAGCGCCAGTGGTTGACCGGAATCGTTTTGACCGGCGGCTGCGCCACAAACGTATCCGGTTCGTGGCTGCTCGGATCGCCGTTGCCGACCCCGAGAATTTTCCCGGCGCCTTCGATGGCAAAATTAATTTTATTGCCCGCCACCGGCACCACGCGGCCCTGCGCATCCGTCGCGGAAACCGTCAGCGCGCTCACGTCCTCGCCGTCGGCGTTGAGGGCGGAACGATCGGCCGCAAGCTGAATGGCCGTCGCGTCGCCGGTGGTTTCCACTTTCGCTTCGGCGACGACCTGGCCGCCGGTGAAACCTTTTGCGCTCAAGGTTCCGGGCGCGTATTTCACCTGCCACGACAGCTTGGAATTGCGTTTCATCGCCTGCTTGCCGAGCGACTGGCCGTTCAGGAACAATTCCACCTCCTCGCAGTTGCTCAAGGCGTCCACGCGGATCTGCTGGCCTTCCTGGCCGGCCCAGTTCCAGTGCGGCAGCAGGTGCAGCACGGTGTTCGTCGTCCACCACGACTGGTAATAATAAAAATTGTCCTTCGGAAAACCGCACATGTCGAGGATGCCGAAATGCGAATTGATGCACGGCCAGGAATACGGCGTCGGCTCGCCGCGATAATCAAAACCCGTCCACACGAACCCGCCGCTCAACCACGGCCGGTCGCCGAAGCAACTCCACCAGCGTTCCGCAGTGGTCGCCCAACTCGGGAAATTCACGTCGTAGGCGCTGACATAGCCGCGCACCTTGTCGTTCGTGTAAATACCGCGCGTGCTGACCGTGCTGCCTTGTTCGGTGCCGACGTTCGGCTGGCTGGGATGCTTGGCGTGATAGCTGTCCAGTTCGCTGCTGATGTGATAATTCCAGCCGCGCACCTCGATGACGCCGTTGATGCCGTCAAACGTGTCGCCCTGCGGCGCGGCGTAAGTCGTCGGGCGCGTCGGGTCGAGCGACTTCACAAACGTCTGCATCGTCCGCGCCACGTTGCCGCCCTGCGGTGTCGCCTGCACGGAAAATTCCTCGTTCGCCACGCTCCAGATGCCGACGCTGGCATGGTTGCGGTCACGGCGAATCTGGTCTTCCCATTTCTGCATGTTTTCTTTGTCGCTGCCGAGCAGCCGGCTTTCGTCCATCACGATCATGCCGAGGTGGTCGCAGGCGTCGAGCAATTCCGGCGTGGGCGGATTGTGGGAGGTGCGATACGCGTTGCAGCCGAATTCCTTCAGCTTGGCGATGCGAAAATATTGCAGCGCATCCGGCAGCGCCGCGCCGACGCCGGCCATGTCCTGATGGTTGCAGGTGCCGTAAAGTTCGTAATGCCTGCCGTTCAGCAAAAAGCCGTTCGTGGCGTCAAAGGCGAAGGTGCGGATGCCGAAGGCGGTTTCCTTTTGGTCAACCACTTTGCCGGCGACGGCAACGGTTGTGATAAGCTTGTAAAGTTTCGGCGATTCCGGCGACCAGAAAACTGGTGAAGCCACTTTGGATTCGAGGTTCACCGTTTTCAGGGCTGCGCCTTTGACCGCTTCGGATTCCTTGAATTTCGCCACCGATTTTCCGTCGGGCGAAATAATTTCACAATTCACCGTGGCTTCCGCTTGATTGGTCAGTGAATTGAGCAGCCGCATCTCAACTTCGATTTCCGCCTTGCCCGCGGGCAGGTTGTGCTTGAACTCGCTGCGGACAAAAATCCCATCCGGCGCGATAGCCAACGGCGCGGTCTTGTCCAGCCAGACGTGACGGTAGATGCCCGCGCCCTCGTAAAACCAGCCCTCGAACTTGCTCGCGTCCACCTTCACGGTGACGACGTTCCGGCCGCCGACGTGCGCCACGTCCGTGATGTCTTCGCGAAACGGATAGTAGCCGCCCTCGTGACGCGTCACGAGCCAGCCGTTGACCCACACAGTCGCATCGCGGAACACGCCGTCGAACGTCAGCCAGAGGCGCTTGCGGGCGTCGGCCGCCGGCAGGTCAAACGTGCGGCGATACCAGCCGGTGCTGTTCTTGGGAAAGCCCGGCCCGACCGGCTTGAAGCCGTGGCTCCCATCGGCATTGGCGTCGAACGGCAGTTCAATCGCCCAGTCATGCGGCAGGTCGAGCGAGCGCCAGGCGTTGTCGTTGAATTTTTCCGCCGCCGGACCGCCGCTGGCGCCGGCCTTGTCCAGCCGCAGCGCGTTCGGCCAGTCGTCGCCGAGATGAAATTTCCAGTTGGCATCGAGCGAGAGATGCTCGCGCGGCGAATCAGCGGCGGTGACTTTGAAAGCGGCAACGGAAACGGCCAGCGACGCAGCCAGCAGCCAGCGGGTGAAACAGGGGTGGATTTGCATAAAGTCAAACTATAAAACCCGCCAGGCGCGGACAATTCAATTTGCCGGAATATTTTGGCGATAAGCCGGACCGGCAGGCGCAAGTCAAAAGCGCACTGGACGAACCGCGCCCGGCGAAATACAGTCGCGGACGTCTTTTCCGCAAATGAACAAACGCGCCATCATCCAGAAGATCACCGCCCAGCTCGTCGCCGAGCTGGAGGTTTATTTCCGCGCCGCGCAGTTTTCCCGCGCCGAGGCCACGCATGAATCCAACAAGGCCGAGAACAAATACGACACGCGCGGCTTGGAAGCCTCTTACCTCGCACGCGGCCAGTCCAAGCAGGCGGCGGAACTCGAAGCCGCCATTGCCGAATTTGAAAAGCTGGGTGCGAAAAAATTCGCCGCCGGTGAGGCCATCGCCGTGGGCGCGCTGGTGGAATTGGAACACGCCGGTGAAACTTCCATTTACTTCGTCGGTCCGCGCGCCGGGGGCACGGAAGTGCTGCACGACCGGAAGGAAATTCTCGTCATCACTCCGCAATCGCCGCTGGGCGAGCAGCTCCTGGGTAAAAAAGCCGGCGATCAGCCGCAACTCAACTTCGGCGGCGCAAAACAGGCGGCGAAGATTTTGAAGGTGGAATAAGTGAAGCCGGCTGATTCCCGCCGTCGGACCGCCGGAGCTTGGTTTAGAACGAAAGGTAGGTGTAGGCCTTCAGCCCGCGTTCGTAGTCGTCCAGCAAGCGCATGGCTTCGCTGGGTTTCATTCGGTCGGACTTGATGGCTTCGTCCATCTGCGCCTTCATGCGGCGCTTGAGTTCGTTTTCGTCGTATTGCACATCCGCGAGCGACTGGACGATGGTGGCGCCTTCGATGATTTCCTCGATGTAATAGCCGGCCGGCTCGTCGGGTTCGAGAAAGACGTGAACTTCATTGACGCGGCCAAAGAGGTTGTGCAAATCACCCATGATGTCCTGATACGCGCCCATCAGGAAAAAGCCAAGGTAGTAAGGCTCCAAGTTGCCGCCGCCGTTGGTGTTCAACTTGTGCAGCGTCAGCGTATCGCGCACGTCGCGCAGGTCGATGAACTTGTTGACTTGGCCGTCGGAATCGCAGGTGATGTCCACCAGCGTGGCCTCGCGCGTGGGCCGCTCGTGCAGGCGCGCCACGGGCATGATGGGAAAAAGCTGGCCCAGCGCCCAGTGGTCCAGCAGCGACTGGAACACGGAAAAATTGCAGAGGTATTGGTCGGCAAGCGTGTCCTGCAGCTTGCGGATCTCTTCTGGAATGTAGGGCTGGGCCTTGAAACTTTCGACGACGTCGCGGCTGATCTGCCAATACAAATCCTCGATCTTCGCCTTGTCCGGCAAATCCATCATACCGAGCGTGAACATATGCTGCGCGCCTTCGCGGTGATCCAGCGCGTCGTGATACGCTTCCAGCTTGTTATGCCGGGATAAGTTCTTGCGGATGTCGAGCAACTCGCAGACGAGCGGATGCTCATTGTCGCCGTATTTCAAAAATTCGCCGGAGCGGATCTTTTCAATCGCGCCGAATACTTCCACGATCAGCACGCTATGATGCGCGACGATGGCGCGGCCGCTTTCGCTGATGAGGTTGGGATGCGGCACGCCCTCGGCGTTGCAAACATCGGCGACGTAATAAACCACGTCGTTCGTGTATTCCTGCAAAGTGTAGTTCGTGGAACTGTCGAACGCCGTGCGGCTGCCGTCGTAATCCACGCCCAGCCCGCCGCCGACATCCAGGGACTCAATCGCGAAACCCATCTTGTGCAGCTTGGCGTAAAGCCGCGCCGCTTCCTGCACCGCTTTTTTCACGGTCAAAATGTCCGGCACCTGCGAGCCGATGTGAAAATGCAGCAGCTTCAAACAATGGCCGAGATTTTCCGCGCGCAGCATTTCCGTGGCGGCCAAAATTTCGCCGGTGCTCAGGCCGAACTTAGCGTTTTCGCCGCCGCTGTCCGCCCAGCGGCCCGCCCCCTTGCTCAACAGCCGCGCGCGGATGCCGACCAGCGGCTCCACGCCCAGCGATTTGGAGATGGCCATGATCTGTTTCAGCTCCTCCAGTTTCTCGACCACCATGATGACGCGTTTGCCAAGCTTGGTGCCGAGCAGCGCCATCTTGATGAACTCCGCATCCTTGTAGCCATTGCAAATGATGAGGCAGCCCTGATGATTTTGCAGCGCCAGGCCGGCGAACAATTCCGGCTTGCTGCCCACTTCCAGGCCGAAATCGAACGGCTTGCCCGCATCCAGAATTTCCTCCACCACTTCGCGGAGCTGGTTGACCTTGATGGGAAACACGCCGCGATATTTCGCCTGATAATTGAATTCGGTAATGGAATTGCGGAATGCGGTGTTGATGGCCTCGACGCGGTGCCGCAAAATATCCTGGAACCGGATGAGCAGCGGAAACTTCAGCCCGCGGCTTTTCGCCTCCTCGATCACGTCGGTGATGTCCACGTTCGCGCCGGCATCCTGCAACGGCTTGGCGATGACGTGGCCGGCGTCGTTGATGTCAAAATACTTCGCGCCCCAGCGCGGGATGTTGTAAAGCGTGCGCGCGGCCTCGATATCCCACGGCGGCGGCGGTGTTGCGTCAGTCGGACTGTTCATCAAAATGGTTCAGACGAACGCATTATGAAAAGCCGGACACAGAAATCAATAAGCACATTGAAAAATCTTTGTGACAGCCGGCCCCGCCACCGCCGGGCGATGGGGGCTTGAGATAATTCTGGCGAACGCAAAACCCCGCGTCCGCCGCCGATTCGAAAAAGTAATTTTCTTTGTCATCCCAAATTCTACTTTTCAAAATGGCCCCTTCCCGCTTGACGGTGCGGGCGTTTCTTGTTGAAACATAGGTGCGGCCACAGAAGGGCCGGGCTTCAAACAAAAACATCAAATAAAAAAATGGCCACCCCGCTCCTTTGGAACCAGACCCTGCCAAATGGGCAGCCCCTGCGCTGGAATGCACCGGCCGCCCGCTGGACCGACGGCTCCGTGGAGGAAGTGATAGCGGCCAGCAATCAACAAAACAACACCATGAACAACGACAACCGAATCATCGCCACCATCGCCCCCGCCGACCAGACCGCTGCGCTCGCCCACTACACCGGCCTACAGACCCTCCTGCCGTTCATGCGCTGCATGACCGCCGACGAAAAGAAGGAAAACAACGACGCCGCCAACGGCCGCCTGCCCTTCACCCAGCAGGCCTGCCAATACGCCCAGCAACATCCCGAGGTCATCCCCGCCACCTTCAGCCTGCCGGCCTATGTGCAGAACACCGCCCTCCTCACCGCCTTCGCGGCCATCTTCAACGCCGACGCCAGCAACCATGAAAAAATCGTGGACACCTTCCGCATCATCAACAGCGACGGCTACAGAGAAGGCCTGAAAATTTACAAATACTTCCAAGCCGCCAACACCAATGGCGATTACAACGACGTCGTGGCCAATCTCGGCAGCTATTTCGAAGGCCAAGGCAAGAAAAAGCCCGCGCCGGCCACCCACACCCCCAAACCGAACCCGTAAGCGATGGGCGGCGCGGTCATTTGCTGATGGCCGACCGCAAGGACCACCGCCGAGCAGACTGACCGGGAGTTCAGCCCTACCAGTTCCCAAATTTGGCAACTGGTTCACCTCTCAGGTGAACCGGTTGCCCTTTTTGTGAACTTGTTGACCCCAGAGGTGAACCGGTTGACCTCATTTGGCAACCAGTTGACCTCCGAGGTGAACTGGTTGACCCCGTTTTTGAACCGGTTCATGGCGAATCCGAACCGGTTGACCTCCTTTTCCAACCGGTTCGTAGCCGGCGACAACCGGTTCGAGAAATTTGGCCACCGGTTCACCTCCCGCACGAACCGGTTCTCGACCAAAGGCAACCGGTTTGGGAACCGGGTCAAACCGTTCACCGCAAAAGCGAACCCGTTGACCTTGCCCGCGAACCGGTTCAAAACCAGGGTGAACTGGTTCGTAAAAAGGGTGAACCGCCCTGATCCAGCTGCGAACCGGAACCCGGCGGTTTGGGGACGAATAATGGAATTTACGACCGCCCTCATCCTAGTGTAGTGGCCCGCAAATAAGTGCACATATCCGCGAGCTGAATAGCATGGTGGAATGTCACGCAAAAGCATTGTCGTCGTTCTCTCGGAAGCCGAACGAGTTCGTCTGGAACAGTGGGTTAGT